>CAJHYQ010000729.1_pt1 | contig 70935 bp, 59 predicted proteins | sample 9198721 | NCBI WGS metagenome assembly CAJHYQ01 (sample SAMEA7708357, study PRJEB35096) | sediment metagenome | biome: marine neritic benthic zone biome [ENVO:01000025]; feature: sediment [ENVO:00002007]; material: shallow marine sediment [ENVO:03000034] sea grass bed [ENVO_01000059] ... | reverse complement strand
TTGTAAACCGTGTAGATAGCGCAGAATGCCTGGTGTTTGAAACTGGCTTTGAACCTGAGAAGATTGGGGATCTAGTTGACGAAAAAAAACTCACTCCCGCCGCCATTATTAACACGCATGGCCACAGCGACCATATTGCTGGCAATGCGTATTGCAAGCAGCGCTGGCCTGAATGCCCACTCATCATTGGCAGCGGCGACGCCGACAAACTCACCGACGCCAACCTGAATCTGTCGGCTCCATTTGGTGTGGAGCTCATCAGTCCGCCTGCAGACCGTACGGTGCAAGAAGGCGAAAAGATCTCCTTCGCCGGCATCGATTTGGAAGTCTATGAGACGCCGGGGCATTCCTCGGGGCATGTGGTGTTTCTCTGGAAGAGTGATTCACCCTGGATTGTGTTTGGCGGTGATGTTCTTTTCCAAGGCAGCATTGGGCGGACCGATTTCCCTGACGGAAGTATGCGTCAATTGGCCGACTCGATTCACGGCAAGCTTTTCACGCTACCGGCTGACACGATTGTGTTGCCAGGTCACGGACCGGCGACCACCATTGAGCACGAGATTCAGCACAATCCGTTTGTCGGCAAACCAGCGGGCTACGTGGGCTAGCGTGAGCCATCTCCGATGGGCTCGCCTTCTGCATGACCGCTGCACAGTGCCGCCTGGATGACCGGCCGCCTGCATGACCGGAAGGTCGCCGCAAGTGTTGGCGGGGATGTGACTATCGCGGTTCACCTAATTTCGTGCCAGCGATTTCGGGAGGGCGAGGCTCCTGCCGAGCCGAAAACGCGCTGGCTCGGCAGGAGCCTCGCCCTCCCAAGCACGGATAATCGTGAGTTGTTCTAGACTATCGCGTCGCGGCTTGCGGCGATCGCAGCAGACAGCCTTCGGCCTGGCGATTCAGATTGGAAAGCTGCTGCTCAACAATGGGTTGCATCTGTGGATTGGCTTGGCCGGCTTGCTGGAAGTAGTCGAGTGCTTCGACGGTTCGTCCGGCGAGTTGGTAGTGGAAGCCAAGTTGCAGCAAGAACAGATCCCGATGGTCGGGCCAATTCTCCAGTCCGTTTTTCAGCTCGGACTCAGCGGCGGCATACTCGCCGGCTCGTCTCAGGTTGTTCACCAGTCGTTCGTAGGAACTACGTAGCGTCCCATTTAGAGCAGCCGACGATTGCGCTTCTTCGCTGGCCGTGGCGATCATGCGAATCGTGGCTTGGTACTGTCCCGCAGCGGCCGTCCATTTGCCTTGGGCCTCCAGACCTCGGGCCAAACGATAACTCGCCCGCGGGTCGGTTTGTGAGAGGCTGCCCAGAACTTGTGGGACGGCGTCATATTCACCCAGCCCATACAGTTGACGCGCTCGGCCCAATACTTGATCGATCGTTGGATCATCGGGCAAAGGTTGCTGCACGGCTTGTGAGAGCGCTCGGACATCGGCACTCAGGTCGGTCAACAATTGGGCGGTGTCCTGACCAGCGATCTCACGAGTTCTGAGAACGTACAGTTGACCGGTCACATCTAGCGCTTTGCGGTACTGCTGATTGACAATGGCATCTTCGACAAGCTTGGATTGTCGCCGCACGACCTCAAGGGTATAGACCGCCGGGATCGCCATGAGGAGCAAGGCGGTCACGACGTCGGCCCAAAAGGGGACCGATTGCCGTTGTGCTTTTTCCAGCGAGACGACGGCGGCAAAGCACCAAGGCAACTGCAACGTGAGGACCCAGACGCTGCGGACCATAAAACTGCGGACCTCCTGACCGCCGACCGACCAGTCGCCCAGAGGCCCAGCGATGAGCAACGAGATCCCAGCCAGCAGAACACCAACCAGCGCCAAAGCAATCGCGATCCAGCGTGTTTCTCCCAGGCGATGGGTCCGCCACGCGATCCACATTCCCATTGGCAGGGAAGCCAGCAAATGCGCAATCAGGATCCGCCCCATCGCGAACGGGACGGCAACCGCTGGCCAGCTGTCAAATTGCAGCAGGCCCACCCAGGTCAAAGTGAGCCACGGAACGAGCAAGGCCATCAGCACAAACGTCAACGCAAGAACGCGTGGTTTCAACGGCGTATCGCTGGTTGGTGTTGATGAATTCACGATCATCAGGCCGAATTCGTGGCCCCTTTATTGAGCTGAACATTCAACGCTTTGGCGGTATTTGGCCGTCGCAACTTCCAGATCATGCCGTCATAGGCATAGTGCAGAAACGCGGCCCAAAGGTTGATGCCGATGTAAAAGTCGCGGTGGGTGTCGTGAACGTAGTGCGATAGCAACCCAACGAACACCATGTAGAAAGCGAGGATGCGCAGCCAGTGACGAGCCATCGTCTGGAACGGCGCATGACTACCGCTATCCTGGCGCCGCCAAGCGTAGAACGTCACAATGGCCATGTACTCAACCGCATGAAACGCTGCATTGGCGACCACCATGGTCGTCACCAGAGAATGTTGTCCATTGCGAATCGCAAACAATAGCACCGTGTACATGCCGACCACGCTGATCAAATACGACACCTTGCCAATCCTCTGAAGCGGCTGACGTCCCAATTCCAAAGCGATCAGCAGCACGGGCATGACCAGGACGGCGTAGTCGAGCGTCCACATCAGCGATCGCGCCCAGGGGACGTCTTCGGTCCAACCGGTCGCCCATCCGGCGGTTCTCAACGCGGTGTAGGTAACAAAGGTTCGGAACGCATATCGCTCCAGCGTCGGCCTGCCTCCGCCTCCCATGCGGCCGTAGATGCGCAGGATGCCGCCATGCTGCGAAGCGAAATGCCACGCGTTCCAGATGAAGTCGATCAGAATCAGGCAACGAAACGAGTTGGTGTAATGCCAGGTTGCCGTCACGCCGATGGCGGCCAGCAGCGCCAGACTGATGAACCAACCGCGACGCCCTTCGCGACGATCCGGATCGGTCGCGACCAACAGGAGAGTCAACCACCGGTGGGGCGTTGTGAGAAAGTAGATTTGCCAGAAGTCGAGCGGCGTGGACTGGGTGATGCCGATCGAGAGTGGCTGAGGTAGGAGGGCGACGACCCACCAGATGTTGATGATGAAGCAGAGATCAAAAAAGGGCGAAATGATCCAATGACGCTGATCATTCGCCCTCTCTGAAGTCATCTAACACCTGTGCCTCGTGGGTATCACTCACGCTCGTCGCCGCGACCTCTACATATCGTACATCGCTGGCCCAAACGTGGTAACCTCTCGCAGGCAGGGAGGGTGTCGCGGCGAGGAGTCGCTGACTGTCGCCAACGCCACTCACCCGAGACGGCTACATGGGAGTTTCCGAGAGCTTCCACTTGTCGCCCTCTTTGACGGCCTTCCAGGTCTTCGTCGATTGCGTCGACCCCTCGGCATAACTCGAAATCTCGACATCAAAGGTTGCCGTCGTCCCAGAAACGGTCACGACGTCCGGTACACGGAATTTGAGGTCCCTGATTTTAGTTTGGTCCGAGCTCGTTGGTGCGTTCGCGGATGTGAACGACTCACGCAGGCGTTCTAAGTTGCCCGAGATATCCGACAGCGAGGATACCATGTTGACAATCGCCTTTTCGTCATCGGACATGCCGGCATCGGGGTCAACCGCGCCTCCTCCTCCGCAGCCCACAAACGCGCACAACACCGCAAAACAACTAACGCGTTGAAGCCCCCGCAGCCAAATTCTTTGAGCTTCCTTCTTCATCCCTTTCCCCTCTAAAAAGAAATTCCCGAGCGCCGTCTGGTGACGGCACTCGGGTACATGTGTGAAAGTCGTCAAGATAGACGATCCTCTAGAACTCCTGACCATCCGTCCGCGTTTCCAACGTTCCGCCGGATCGAGTCGCCAAGGCTCGCCAGATTTCAAGTGCCGTGTCATCGGCATAGAATCCAACGGAACCGTCGGCACGACCAGCGACCACGCCACCGTTGTGCTTGCTGCGAGCGGCGGCGAAGGTTTCCGCACTGGACGGACTTCGACTCGGACGACGCTCAATGCAGTGCATCGGATCGGTTTCGGGAATGTTCTTGTCGCATCCGTTGATGGTGTCATACTCAGTCGAGTTCGGTGTCGTCATGTGACTGTAAGTACTGGCACCCATCGACGAGGTTGTCCAGACACCGCGGATGTCGACGGAATCTTGAGCTCGACCTTTGTCGTCCCAAGTCAAGACTTCGCTGAGTACGACCGTCTTGGATGTTCCATCCTTAATCTTACGTGTCTTAATGCCCTTACCACGACCGTACTTCCAAACACCGGCCATCGAGGCGTCGTTTTCTGCCTGACGAATGTTCTTGAAGGCAGCCAACTGAGAAACGGTGATGATACCTCTCTTCAGCTTTTGGAGTGAGTCCAATCGGTCATCGACACGAGAACTGCCGTCGATCGACTCAAAGTAGGTACCGGAGCCCAAGCAGGCGGCGTAGTTGCCCTTGGCCATTCTTTCGTAGGCCGTCACGCCCGAATCGTGTCGCTTGGTTGGCGTCGGAGCACTCGGGCAATTCATGAACTCGGGAGTCCACTGCCCAACATTCCCCCACTCATGCTCGCAGTCGTCCGCTGCCTGCCATTGGTGTTCCATGCACGCCGTGATGAACTTCTCCATCTCGACTTCCTCGATCTGACCGAGAATCTGGCTGGCCCAGTTGGGGCCTGCACAGTAGTTACCCGTCTGGGTACCGGTCGAGATCCAGATGTTCTCCGTGCAACTCGGAACAGCCGACGGGTAAGCGCCGAACGTGCTCTCATAGTTGACCATGGCCAATGCGATCTGCTTGATCTTGTTGATGCATTGTGCCCGGCGGGCTGCTTCGCGGGCCGCGTTAATCGCGGGCAGCAGAAGCAACACCAGAATTGCGATGATGGCGATAACCACCAACAATTCCACCAGTGTAAAGCCTTTGCGTGGACCTTTCATCAATCCTCCCTCTACCTAATAGAAATACGGATGAGATATAAGAAGACACCTAACAAGCCCGAACAGTTGTGAGAGCAGATTAACACAAACCGCATGCTATAGCAAGCTTTGCAAGCCCCGCAGCAAACGGTCACCGGTCAAGTGCATCCGTTCGAATCAAGATCTGTCTCGTCTTATATGCTCCGACCCTGAAGACTACGAACGAACTGTTTCCACCCCTCGATGGAAGGGGGGTAAGGACGGATTCGCACGAGTGACCGATCACCCCCACGAAGCCCGTCTATTTTAGGCACAAACCCGAGTTTGATGGGTATTTCTTTTGGTTCAAATCCAGAAACTTTCAAGGCGTGCAAACACAAGGCGTGCAAACAAGTCATGCAAAACCGTCAGCCGCGTCGTGGCGCCAAGCCAGCTAGACCGGTTCTTCAAGGTCCGGAATCTCACCGGTGGCGTCGGCGGGCGTCGCCGGCAATTCCAGGTGGAAAGTGCTGCCGCGGCCCAGCTCACTGTCGACGCGAATCTGTCCGTGGTGTTCTTGCAGGATCTTTTGGCTCACCGCCAAACCTAAGCCGGTGCCGCGATTGCCCTTACCCGATTCGAAGACGTTGAAGATGCGCTTCAATTGCTCGGGAGCCATTCCTTCGCCGTTATCGGAAACGGTCACCTGAAGGATGCTTTGGCTGCGATCGTAATTCGTGGAGACTTCGACCGTTCCTGATTCTTGATTCTCGCAGGCGTCGATCCCGTTGGTGACAACATTCAGTACGGCGCGGTGCAGCCCCTCGGGATCGAACGTCATCAAGGGAATGTCTGACTCATGATTCGCCACCAGCTTGACGCTCGCTTGATCGGCGCGTGCCTGAACCAACTCGACGACATCTCGCACAACCTCGTTGACATCGCTCGCAATGGGCTCCGGTTCACGCTCCTTGCTGAACGTCAGCATGTCCATGACCAGGCTCGAAATTCGTTCCTGGTTCTTCTCCACGATTCGCCAACCTTTGTCGGTGACGACCCAGTCTTGAGACTTAAGGCCCTCTTCGATCAAGAAGCTGCCGCCTCGGATCCCTTGAAGGATGTTCTTCACGTGGTGCGACAATCCGGCGATCGTTTGTCCAATCGCGGCCAAGCGTTCGGCCTGCAACATGGCTGAGTAGAACGATGTGTCTTCGACAGCCAAGGCTGCTTGATGCGCGATGGCGACCATTAACTTGAGATGTTCGTCCGTGAATTTGTTTCCGCCTTTCTCCTTCAGGAGGCGACCGGGCGGCGTGAACGTATCGATGTAAATGACGCCCACGGCGCCGTAACGACCCTGCATCGGCACACAAATCGCCTCACGGACTCCGAGTTTTACGATACTTGCGGCGGGGTCCCATCGTTCGTCATCACGCGCGTCGCTGGTCAACACTCCTTCTTGATGATTTCGCACATATTCGAGAATCGTTTGGCTGATCGCCATCCGCTCGTCCGTGCTGCCTTTGCGATCTCGACGCACCTTGGGAACGAACTCGTCGGTTTCTCGGTCGACAAGCATGATGCAACCGCGATCCGCCTCAACCCACTCAAAGATCAACTCCATGATCCTTTGCAACAGTTGATCGATATCCAGCGTGTGGCTGACCGCCAGGGCGGTGCGATACATGATCTGCAGGTTGCTGCGTGCGCGAGCGAGCCAAGGACTTGCCGATGTCTCCAGTCCGGCGAGAAACTGACTGCCTTCCTCATGGCTCACCGACTTGATAATGCGCGAACCGCCGTGCTCCGCGTGGCCGATGATATCGACCTCGCCTTTGGGAATCTCCTCGTGCGTGTCCATCGTTTCGGTATAGATCATCAGCGTCTTGCCGACCTGCACACGGTCTCCGCTCCGCAAGTCATGGCCCTCGATACGTTCGTTGTTGACGTAGGTGCCATTGGAGCTGCCAAGATCGACCCAGCCATAGCCACTCTCGGTTTGCCGAATCTCAGCGTGACGCCGGGAAACTTCGGTGTCGTGTAGACGGACTCGATTCGAGGCGTCTCGACCTACGCCCAAAACATGGCCGTGCAGTTCGAAGCGTTTACCCTGGTCTCGTCCCTGGATCACAAACAGCGACGGCACGTCGATACCTCAACGGAGTTTTAGCGGACTGCCAGTCGCACCGGGAAGCCGTTGGCTACTTGACGCAAGAATCAATCGAGAAGGCGATCTGCTAGGCCGAAGGCTCTTCCGTCGACTGCCTGAGGAGATCTTCGATTGTACGAATCAAGGACGCATAATGATAGGGCTTGTCAACAACCCGGTTCGCCTCGGCCACACGCCCTACCTTGGTTGTCGCCAGCAGCACCATGGGCGTCTTGCTACAGCGTGATTGCCGGTCGTAACGATCACGCATCGTTGAGTCTCCCGGCAGAGTTTCCAGGTCCAGCACAATCAGATCGGGATCGCAGCAGCTGGCCAAGTTGAGGCCTTGCTCAGCTTCCTCCGCCTCGACGATTTCCACGCCTCGACGCTCGAGAATCGTTCGCAGCACTTCACGCGTGTCGTCAGACTCGTCGATGATTAGCACTCTTCGATGTTCCGCCTGATCTGGTGCCAAAATCGCACCTCCCTGTGCGTGTTGCGAAGCCCCGCGCGTGTTACGAACCTTGCGCACCGTCCTGATGCAGGTGAACGCAACGAGGCATGACCAACCTTCCTTGGTTGTGCGCGGAGCATATCGGCAAATCGCTCCAATTTTCAATGTCAGTGGTTCGGCACTCGGTGGCTGGCGTTCGTGGCGGTTTTCACTGCATTTGATTACACTGCAAACAGGTCGTTCGGGCGGAATGCGCAAGTCAAATAAGGTGGAGCGAACGGATGTCGTGTCGTGGACCGGAAAATCGTCCGATGGGCCGATGCCTGCTGTCAATGCTGCTCTTCTTCGTACTGCCAGCTCTCACGCTTAAGGCAGGTGAGCACGAATCGATTGAAAAACGGCTCTTGGATTCGCTCAGCTATCTCGCTTCCGACCGGATGAAGGGCCGCGCCGTTGGCTCGCCGGAATTAGACGAAGCCGCCGAGTTCATTCGCCGTGAATTCACCTCCATCGGCCTGCTGACTCAGGTCTATGACGATGGCCCCTTCCAGACCTTCAATCTCGGTGGCCGGGTGCAGATGGGAAGCCCCGACGAAAACTCATTGGTGTTTGTCGCGCCCGACGGTGGGCAATTGACGTGTGAATTGGATGAAGACTTTCGGCCGTTGGCCATCGGCGGCTCGCAACAGGTCCAAGTGCCGCTGCTCTTTGCTGGATACGGCATCACCGCACCTGAATATGAATACGACGATTACCAAGGACTCGACGTCGAAGGTAAGGCCGTCGTCGTGCTGCGCAAGGAGCCGCAGCAGTCGGATCGGGACAGCGTGTTTCGGGGCCGTGCGAATTCCAAGCATGCCTATTTTCGCGCAAAGATTGAGAACGCGGCCAAGCACGGCGCTGCGGCTGTCGTTTTGGTCAATGACCGACCGGAAATTGTCAAACGCACTACGACACTACGCAATCGATGGAAACGGAAGCTGCGCCAGCTTGCCTCCGAGCAAAAGCGACTCGCGGACCTGGAGACAATCGACGATGACAATTTCAAGCAGCATCGCCAGCTTGTGGCTCGCCTAACTCGGGATCTGACGAGCCTCGACAAACAAATGGACCGCATCGATCCTATTCTGGCTGTGGATGGCGCCGGCGCGGTTGCTGTCGATGGCAGCATTCCGGTGTTCTTTTGCAGCCGCCAGAAGGTTGATCAAGTGCTCGAGCAGGCGCAGCAACCGTCACTCGCCGAAATCGAAGAGCAATTGGACGAGTTGCAACCGATTGAGATTCCACTGCCGGAATGGACGATCGCAGCCAGTGCTCGATTGGAACCACTCAGTGGTCGGAATGTGCTGGCCATTCTCGAAGGCCAGGGCGAACTTGCCGACGAGACGGTGATTGTGGGGGCCCACTATGACCACGTGGGGATGGGCGGTATGGGCTCCTTGGCTCCTTGGACGCGTGCCGTTCACAACGGGGCGGACGACAACGCCTCCGGCGTGGTGGCGCTGCTGGAGGTGGCTCGTCAACTTGCGGCACGCCGCGAACCGCTGCGTCGGCGTGTGGTGTTCATCGCCTTCACGGCGGAGGAAATGGGTTTGCTGGGTAGCGCCCACTACATCCGCGAGCCACGCTTCCCGTTGTCAAACACAATTGCCATGTTGAACCTTGATATGGTGGGTCGCCTGAACGACTCTCCACTGACCATTCAAGGTCGTGATACGGCGGAGGACTTCAAAGCTTTGCTTGATGAAGTCATGTCGCAACAGGAAATGGGATTCAAGCACAAGCGTGGTGGAAATGGACCGAGTGATCATGCCGTGTTTTTTCGCAGAGGCATTCCCGTCATGCACTTCTTCACGGGAATTCATCGCGATTATCACCGACCTTCCGACGACGTTGAGAAAGTAGACATTGTCGGCCTGCGCCGGATCAGTAGCGTGGTGGCTGACATCACTACTCGAATCGCCAATGCCGAATCCGCTCCCACGTTTCTTGGTAAGAAGAAGGTGCGGGACACCGATCAGTCGAAGAACGATCGGGCGGAGCAAGCAACAAGCGAGAAAGCAACAAGCGAGCAAGCAACGAGCGAGAGTGCTGAGGAAGTGAGACGGGCGGACACCGGTCCGCCAGATGCGGGCGTTAACGATGCGGACGGGACCGATACCGGTGCTACCGAAGCGGCAGACAAAGACGCGGATGAAAGCGCCGCGGACAAGCAACCGCAAAGTGAACCGCAAGAGTCCCCGCCTTGAACTTACCGCGAGCGGCAAAAACGCAACAATCATTCAAATTTAGCAGTCGGACGTCCCGATAACCATCGACATGTTGCGAGCGTTCTGTTCCGACATGACAGCGTGCTGCCGCATTCGTTGGCAGCGTTGTCACAGGAGATTAGGCATCAACGAAATTCGTTGGATTGCCCTTTTCTGGCCTTTACGCGTCCGGGACCTCACGGCACAATACCGGCCCAACGAAATCAATGACCCAAGCAAAAAAACGCCTGAACTGATCACTCACCCGATCCGTATTGGCAACACGTAACATTCACTCACGTGGTCATGGAAGACCGAATCCAGCAAGGAGCGCTGACCGTGAAATCTGCAGCCAAATCGACATTCCTGTTTCTTCTGTGTTCAGCCGTTGCATTTTCTTGTTCAACGGCCGCTGCCCAGACGCAACGTTCGTCGCAGCCACGTTCGTCGCAGCCACGCACCCCAAGCAATCGTGGCATTCGCACTGCCGCCCAACCTCGTTCGCCCGTCCGCACGGCGCAGGCGCAAACGGGTCGGCGAACTGGCCCCGTGGCGGTCGTGGACGTGAGCAGAATCTTTCAGAATCACGAAGGCTTCAAGCGAGCGATGGAAGGAATGAAGAAGGAAGTCCAGCAGTACGAAGATTCGCTGCGAGCTCGCCATCAAGCGTTGACCAAGAAGAAGGAAGAGTTGGCCAATTTCCGTCCTGGAACGCGTGAATATGTGACACGCGAACGAGCGATTGCGGACGAGACTGCCAAACTTTCGGTCGACACTCAGCTGAAGAAGAAAGAATTTCTCGAGCGCGAAGCTCGTGTCTATTACCGGATCTATGAGGAAGTGACACGTGCGATTCAAGAGTACGCATCGCGGACCGGCATTTCGCTCGTGCTTCGCTACAACGGCCAGAAGATGAATCCGGAAGACCGCAATTCAGTCTTGGCGGGTGTGAATCGCGCGATTGTTTACCAGAACAATCTGGATATCACCTCCGACATTATCGATCGACTGAATCGGCTGGCTCGCAAACCGGCCGCTCCCTCGGGCGCCCGCCGTTAGGCTATCGCGCGGTTGATTCTCGAAACAGCGGAGTCGCCTTCATGTCGCGGCTCCGTCGACCTAGACCCTGGATTGTGACCTTGGTTGGCCCCTATCGACACCAGCAGACAATCGGCCGGTCCACTGCCGTTGAAGGCTTTGGTTTTTGGAGCGGACGAGACGTACGACTTGAATTTCGACCCGCAGCCGCGGATACGGGAATTGTGTTTGTCCGAAGCGATCTGGAATCCGCGGCAAGGATTCCGGCGCTCGCCGAATACCGTCTCGAATCGCCACGCCGCACGATCCTAGCTCATGACGGAGCTCAGGTCGAAATGGTCGAACACGTGATGGCCGCACTGGCGGGCCTGCAAATCGACAACTGCGAGGTCTGGTTGGATGCAGCCGAAGTGCCAGGTTTCGATGGCAGTAGCAAACCCTTTGTTGACGCGCTGCAACAGGTCGGGACGACGGCCCAAGGGCCCATACGACCGCGCCTGTTTGTTACCGACGTGACCCGTGTTGGAGACGGGGAGAGTTGGATTGAAGCTCGCCCAGTCCGCGGTCAAAAGATGCGACTCAAATATCGCTTGGACTATGGGTCCGACAACATCATCGCTCGAGAGACGCTCGAAATGGACTTCTCGTCGGACCGATTCGTGAAACAGATTGCACCAGCTCGAACCTTCATTCTGCGGCACGAGGCGGAATGGCTGCGTGGACAAGGCTTGGCCAAGCGCGTGACACCTAAGGACGTATTGGTATTCGACGACGACGACGGAGTCATCGACAACGAGCTCAGGTTCGAGGATGAGTGTGTGCGCCACAAAATGCTGGATATGATCGGCGACTTGGCGCTTGCCGGCTGCGATTTAGTGGGCAGCTTTGTCGCCCACCGAAGCGGTCATCGTTTGAACGCCAACTTGGTGAAAGCATTGTTGTCGGAATTTCAGGTTGTTCAAGATCGAAGAGACAGTGCGTAGGCGCGGCACGACCCCAGCGCTCAAGTTGTGAAACAAGAAGAGGCTTTGATGGAGCGGATGAGCATCACGCGACTTGCCCGTGCGTTGATGCGAACGTGACAGACCCAGTGCTAAGTAAAGCGGAGTGACAGCATGTCCTCACTCGTCGCAGACAACGCGGTGATCGACCCTCGTGCCAACATCGCCGACTCTGTTGAGATCGGGCCCTTCTGTGTGATCGGGCCCGATGTCACTATTGGGGCCGGAACACGACTGGAAAACGGTGTCACGCTGACCGGGAACGTATCCATCGGTCGATACAACCATATCTACTCGGGCGCCGTGATCGGCGGTGAGCCTCAAGACCTTAGTTATCGAGGCAGCCGGACGCGCGTCGTGATCGGTGATCACAATATCATTCGTGAGGGTGTCACGATCAATCGAGCGACCGAGAAGGAAGATGGGATTACCTCGATCGGCGATCATTGTTACTTGATGGCGTGCAGTCACGTCGCTCACGATTGTCGGCTGGGTGATCGCGTCATCATGGCCAACGGGACACTGCTCGGCGGGCATGTTCATGTCCATGACTATGCGTCGTTGTCGGGCGCTGTGGCGGTCCATCACTATACGACCGTTGGCAGCTACAGCTTTGTGGGCGGTCTGAGCCGTGTGTTGCACGATGTTCCGCCCTTCATGCTGGTTGAAGGTTCGCCGTGTCGACCCCGCTGCATCAACGTCGTCGCCCTCAAACGAAATGGGTTTCCTGCCGACGTTATTGGCGCACTGTCCGATTCACATCGTTTGCTGTACCGAGCTAAAGTGGGTCTCGACCACGCGCGCGAGATTTTGCGGAGCGAAGGCAAGCTATTACCGCAAGTCAACGAATTACTGAGCTTCATCCAAATTCAACAGGATGGACGCTACGGTCGTGGTCGCCAATTAAGGAGAGCGGCATGAGCAACATTCGACTCGCCGTCATCGGATGTGGTCATTTGGGCCGTATCCATGCACGCCTTGCAAAGCAACTCAATGGAGCGGAGCTTGTTTCGATCGTCGACTCCAGCCAGGCCGCTCGCAAACAGGTTTCTGATTCGGTGGGCGCTCCTGGCTTCGCTGATTACCGTTTGCTGATCGACCGCATCGACGCGGCCATTGTCGCCACGCCAACCGTTTCGCACGCCGCCATCGCTCACGACCTCATCAGTCATGGGATCCATGTGCTGGTCGAGAAGCCGTTGACGATGGATCTGGATGCCGCCCAGTCGCTGGTTGCCGCTGCCAACAAGAAAGAGGTGACGTTGGCGGTTGGGCATGTCGAGCGGTTCAATCCAGCCTTTGCCGCCGCTCAGCAGAAGATTCGCCGCCCGACATACATTGAAACGGTCCGCTCGGCCGGCTTTTCCTTCCGATCGACCGACATCGGGGTCGTCTTCGATCTGATGATTCATGACCTCGATCTGGTGCGCGCATTGGTTGGCAGCCCGGTCGTCGACGTTACGGCCACGGGGTGGCCCGTGATGACATCACAGGAAGACATTGCCGAGGCGCGATTGACCTTCGCCAACGGTTGTGTCGCTCAACTCAAGGCCTCCCGAGTCGACCTGCAAAACGAGCGGCGGCTGTGCGTGTACGAGCCACATCAGCAGACGGTCGTCGATTTTAGTGAGCGATCTGTCAAGCAGATTACTCAAAGTCGATCGGTGCGCGATAGATCCTGGAACACCGACGGCATGACTCCCGAACACGTTGCCGCTAATCGCGACCAACTCTTCCAAGAACTGATGCCAGTTGCCGAGCTTGATGTTCCTCAAGCCAATCCGTTGGCCGACGAGCAACAGGACTTTGTCGACAGCATCTGTGAAGGTCGCCCGCCCCGTGTTGGCGGACAAGATGCTCACGAGACCGTGAAGTTGGCCATGGAAGTTGTGCGTCGCATCGAGACGCAGCGCGGGACACGTCGGAAAGCTGCTTAGCAAAGCAGCGCGTTACCATCACGCAGCTTCAAATTCAGTTCTGCCATCTGTCCGGGATCTCGCCAATCCGAAATCCGCGGAAGGACAAATCGGTTGTCGGATCATGACCCTGGATCATGATCGTACCCGCTTCGTTTCGGCGTCCGCGTCGCGGATTCTTGTCTGGCTTTCGTTGATCCGTCCAATCCGTGACTTGGTAGCCATTCACCCACACGGCGATGTGCGGACCGTCGGCGATGATCGTCTTGCGGAACGACTCGAAGTCATTAGGGATCACTTGACGAGCGTTCACCCGTCTGAAGATGCCACCGGTACCGCAGTCGATCGGCTGAGTGCGATCGTCATTTTTGAAGCCGTTGTGGATCTGGCTTTCGTAACCGTTCATCTGCTCGCCCGGGATACAGCGAAAGAAGATGCCAGAGTTGAGGTGCTCGCCATTTGAGATGCATTCCAGTTCCAAGACGAAATTGGCGTATTGGCCTTCTGTTTCAAGTTGCCCGCGACCGTCTTTGACGTTCATCCAGCCTTCTTCGGTGACCGAAAAACGACTGGCCATCTCCGGGTACGTCTTCCAGCCGGTCAGGTCACGACCATTGAAGATCGGTGATTGTCCGAGCGGCTTCAATTTGACATTGCGAAACTCCACCTTGCCTTGATTGTGCTGTAGGCCGATGAAGCCTTTGCCGACCGGGTGAGCGTCGGTGTAGCTAAGCAACTCGCGGCCGTCCAAGCGAATTACAAAGTGACCCTCGTTGGCCGAGATTTCATAGGTATGCCACTCGCCCGGCACGTCTTGAGCGTCCGTCACCTTTTGACGCTGCACGAAACTACCGGTGGGAAAAGGGTTGTCAGGGGGTGCGATGTTCAATTCATAGCAGTCGCGATCCACCTTGGTGGGATCGGGCGAGGTCCGCAAAAAGACTCCACTGTTGGTGCCCTCGGCCGCGCGAAAGTCGACTTTCAGTTCGTAGTCCCCAAATTGAGTCGTTGTTCTCAGAAGGCAAACGTCTCCGGAGCTGACAACAATCCGTCCGTCGTCGACACGAAAATCGGCGTCGCCGGCAGCTCGCCAGCCGAATAACGTTTCTCCATCGAATAACAAGAGCCAACCATCGGCCCGCTCTTCAGGGGTCAGCTTATTGTGCTCGTTGGCGGTGGCCGTTCCGCACAGCAGAACGACGAGCATGGCGGTGCGTAGGATAATCAGCATGCGAAGTCTCTCCATCAGGAATTGGCGAGTGTGGATTATACAAAGTCCTCCATCGGTCGCCTGCAGGTTGGGAGCTTCGCCGAGTTATCTTCGTTGGGGGAGCCCTGCGCTACACAAGGGCCCTGCGACGAATCAGCAAATCTCCAACTGACATAAGAAGAGATCCGTCAAACCGCGGCCACGGCGTGTCTCATCAGCTAGTAACTCGATGTGAAGCTGATTCGCTGGCTCCAGGCTCGTCGAAACGTCGAACTCATGGTGCCCGCCATCCACCGAGCCGAGGCGCTGGGAATTCAAAGTCAAACCCATCTGGCCACATCGGTTTTCCACCACCAACTGAACAGAGGTCGTTTCGTCCAAACCGGTCGGACGATGAAAGCGGCGTCCAAAGACCAGTCGAGCGGGCAGGTCGGCCTCGAGCAGCTGCCTCAAGCCGTCTTCATCACGGCAGTCGATGGTCACGGGCGATGCATCGGAGAGTTGATCGATCGAAGCGGGCCAACAGAGCCACGGTCCACGCAGTCGAATCACATGAGGCTGAGGCATCGAACGTCCGCACTACTCTGGCAGAAAGTCGCCCACAATGCTCGCCTGCCGGATCTGCTGAGTGTTGTATTCCTGGACGCGAAACGTCACTTCGATCCCGCGCAACGGAATTGGATAGGGCGCCGATGTTTCTTGTTCGTTTGCGTCGTCGACTCGACCATCCGGATCCGGGTTTCCGTCGTTCTGCACGTCGTCAATGCCGTTGGTGCCTTCGTCGGTTAGCGAGTCGAACATCATATCCTGGTTAAAGCCGTCGCGTTCGTACTGTGTGGTCCAAGTGCAGTAAACGCGCGGCGCGTTGTAGAGAAAATTACCGGCTTGATTAAACATCATCTGTGATCTCGGGTGGGGCGGTCCGGAGAAATGCGAGCTGTAGGACATCGGAATGAACGGCTCGTAGTCCTGCCCACCCAATGCATAAGCCTGCAGATTGCCACCTCCCTTCTTGACGTTGTAGCCCAGGTCGACGAAGGCACCTCGACGTGGCGAAGGGACACCGCTACCTTGCCAAACGACGCCTGGATCGTAGCTCGGCATCGTGTAAAAACCTGGGTCGCGTGGTGAGATCGAATACGGCGCGTCAGGTTTCGCGTTGATACTGACCGGTGGTCTCGGTGCGCCGGGAGGGGGCGGTACGAATAGCGGAGCGGACCGATCATACACTCGGATGTCAAAGGCCAGGGCATCACTCAACACCACGTCGCGACCCTCGCTCGCAGGAATCATAAAGCCGCGATTGATGCGAAACGGGAAATATTGAATGTTACCGGTCGCACGATTGTCGGGCCAGTGAGCGAATCGATTCGAGCGCTGCGAAAGATCTTCCAGTGAGTTGGCCACGACACGTGTACCGAACGGACGGACCGACAGGTCGTTGTTGGCCAGGAACAAGCGGAATTCGTCAAAGTCGAGCCTGAGCGCCGCCAGTTGAGCATTCACCTCAGGCAAAATCAAAAGTACGCGGCGATGGATCGCCAGACTGCGGGCCGTTGGGACACCGTCTAAGGCGACCGGTCGAATCCACCAAACGATTTCGGCCAGATGTGACTGCCTGACCTGTCCCAGCACTTGGCCCGTAAAGGGCTCGCCATCGCTCCGAACGGTTGCCATGAAGATGTCATCGCTATCGCCCAGGACGAGACGCACTCGCTGCATAAAGTCGTCGTCAATGACGTTGACACCTGCAACTGATGAGGCGTAGGCCGGATCCACGGCAAAATCCAATTTGGATGTCGCAATCGGATCCAGCGTGTTCACGCGGCCATCGCCATCGATGTCGTGATCCGACCGTTTGCCTTCGATGATCTCCAGGTAACCCTCGGCTGATCCGGGCGATAACGGAGGCAGCGTGCGTGCCGTGATGCGATTCAGGTCGGTCTGCAGTTGCGTCGTTGCGTTGCGCAATTGCCCTGACAGTTCCAGAATCGAGCGGCTCTCGGTCACGTTCGTGCCCAAAATGTCGAACACACGAACAATGGCCAGAATGACCATCAAGGTTAACGCGACAGAGACCAGCATTTCGACCAGGGTGATGCCGGCGGGGCGTCTTGATTTGAGATAACGCTGAAATCGATGAGGATCGGGCAAGGCCACTTCACTTCTCCCAGTTCCGATGACAAATGGTCGGCGATCTGAACCGGCCCCATTTCGAGCGCAAGCGTGGCAGAACTGCGCACCTCACACCCGTTGCCCGCTTTTTCCATTCGAACTTGAACGTGAACGTTTGTCAAGCAACATCAGAAGACCGCACGCTCGCCGGCACCGCTCGCCGGCGGGGTCAGGCTAACGGCTGGCAAGCCAACAGATGCGTTCCGCGCTGCTTGTGCGACCCACGGCCGAACCGTCGCCTTGCTGTCAACGTAAGTTGTCGCTGTCGGGGTGTTTCCGTAAACTTGAGTTCACTCTCGCTTGAAGGCGCAATCGGGAACTCCATCGTACGAGAGGGCAGATGAGCCCTTGTGGCAAGCCGCGGCAAGAGGGCATGGTACCTGCCCGCGGTGCGCTGGGTTGACGATCAACGCCAATGGAACAGACATCAACGCTGGGGCACCCGACGGTCGGTGCATGCTCAGCCGGACACTTCGCTCCTTCCCGGAACAGATACCATGTTGGCAGCTACGATTCGTTCAGGCCATTGGGTCCGGCGTCTTGGGATCCTCGCCATTGTTTGCAGTTGTGCACTGATCTCCAACGCCCAAGCTCAGGAATCGTCTCCCGAGGCGTTAGCCGCTTTCTCGAAAGCCGCAAATCTGCAGAACAACGACGCCTATGACTTGGCGGCGGAACAGTGGGAGCAGTTTCTCAAGACGCATGGCAGCGACCCCAAGTCCACCGAAGCGCGCTACAACCTCGGCGTCTGCTACATGCAACTCGACAAGCTCGACAAAGCGCGCACGATGCTGCAACAGGTTGTCGAGTCGAAGACCAAGATTGATCGCAGTGAGGACGCTTATCTGAATTTGGGCTGGATCCTCTACAGCCAGGCTTTGAATCAGAAGCCGGAACTGTTTGCACAAGCCGACCGAGTCTTTGCCAGGTTGCTCAAGGAGTTCCCGCAGGGTGAAAAGCGGGACCAAGCATTGTTCTTTCGCGGTGAATCACTTTACCTGCAAGGGAAACGCGAAGAAGCGGCCAAGACGTACGAAGCGCTGAAGAGCGAGCACGCCGACTCGGACATGTATGACGACGGTCTCTATGCTCTCGGTGTGACCTACGAAGAGCTCGCGCGGTTCGATGAAGCGGGCAAGATTTACGATGCCTTCTTGGAGAACTTCGCCGACAGCGATCTTGTTCCGGAAATCAAGATGCGCAAAGCGGAGACCGTGTTGCGGTCCGGGAATTTCAGCGACGCCGAGAAAGGTTTCGCCGAGGTCGCCGCGCTGGAAGACTTCGAATCAGCCGACCACGCGCTCTATCGCCAGGCATATTCCGTTGCGCGACAAGAACGCTTTGAAGACGCGGGCAAGTTGTTTGCTTCGTTGATCAGCAAGTATCCGCAGTCCGATTACGTCCGCGATGCACGCATGGCGGCCGCCCGCTCTTACTTTCGCGGCGAGCAACCGCGGCTTGCTGCCGAATGGTTCGATCAGGTTTTGGCCGAGGGCGGTAACTATGTCATCGAAGCTGCCCACTGGCGGGCGCGTCTGCACATTCAGCAAAAGAATCCTGAAGCGGCCTTGAAACTGGTCGAGCAGTATCTGCCCAACGCGGAAGCTGATCCCTTCCACGTGAACCTGAAAATGGATCAGGCCGACGCGGTCTATGAAATGGGAAAGAAGGAAGAGTCAATTCCGCTATTCCAGGCCATCGCCAAACAGCACGCGGACCATCCAGTCGCTCCTCAGGCGATGTATAACGCGGCATTTGCCCTGATGGAGACGAAGAAGTACGAGCCAGCGTTGGAATTATCCAAGACGTTCCTAACCACCTACGCTGACCACCGTTTGGTGGGTGATGTGAAAAATGTCGCGGCCGAAAGTCTGCTGCAGTTGGGCCGAAACGACGAAGCTGCAACGTTATTTGCTGAGCTGGCTAGATCCGAGACACAAGGTAAAGAATCGGGGCAGCTGCTGATTCGAGAGTCGCTGGCCTGGTACGCTCGAAAGGACTATGAAAAGTCGTTGCAGCGCTTGAAGGACGGAATCTCGACACTCTCGGCGCCCGCCGAGTTGGCCGAGGCGTTCTACCTGATTGGCATGAACCAGCTCGCGCTCAAGCGGAATGACAAAGCTGCGGCGGCCTTTCGCAAGTCGCTGGAAAGCAAGTCCGATTGGACACAAGCCGACGACGTACTGTTGAATCTCTCTCTCGCGCAGAGACGGTTGGGGCAAATCGATGAGGCACGGACGACAGCGGCGACCCTGCTGAAGAATCATGCGGAAAGCAAAGTTTTGGATCATGCTTTGTACCGGTCGGGCGAATACGCCTATGCAGCGAGTGACTATTCGGCCGCCATCGAGCAATACGCCGACTTGCTGACTCGATTCCCCAATTCAAAGTACGCGCCCTTTGCGTTGTATGGCCAAGGCTGGGCAAGTTTGCGGTCCGAGCAATACGACGTCGCAGATCAGAGCTTCACTGAGCTGATCGAAGAACATCCGCAACATTCGCTCGTCAAGCAAGCCATCTACGCCCGCGCGATGGGCCGTCAGCAATCGGGCCGCTTTGACGAAAGCCTCGCGGATGTCGAGCAGTACCTCGCGATGCAGCCGAAAGGTTCTGATCGCTCCGACGCCCTGTACATCCGCGGACTGTCATTGGTTGGCAAAGAGAATCACACCAACGCGCTGAAGTCGTTCCAACTGATTCTCGACGAGGATCCTGACTACGCCGGTACCGACAAAGTGCTCTACGAGTTGGCTTGGGCCAATCAGGCGATCGGCCAGCCGGCTGAGGCCGTCACACTGTTTCGACGCATCGCCGACGCTCATCCGCAAAGTCGCTTTGCCGCCGAGGCCTTCTATCATGTCGCGGAGGCGGATTATGACGAGAAGAAGTATGCGGCGGCCACGACGGGCTATGAGCAGGCTCGTGAACGCATCAATGGAAATCTCGCTCTGGGTGAAAAGATTAACTACAAGCTCGGGTGGTCACTCTATCAGCAAGGTAAGTACGACCAGGCACGAGAGGCGTTCGCTGAGCAGGTGAAACTGCAGCCACAAGGTTCATTGTTGGGGGACGGATTGTTCATGCAGGGCGAGTGTTACTTCAACACGGGCAACTACGCCAACGCGCTTGATGCTTACACAGAGGCGGCCCAACAGACTCAATCAAGTGATGTCATTGTCGTGTTGACCCATTTGCACGCCGGTCAAGCGGCCGCTCAGGTTGACAAGTGGAAAGAAAGTTTGAAGTGGCTCGAAAAGATTCCCGTGCAACATCCGAAGTCCAATCTGATGCCGCAGGTCAAATACGAAATGGCTGTCGCACAACAGAACTTGGGGAACCCGAAAGTCGCGCTTCAGTTGTTCGACAACGTCGCCGATTCCGGCCAGGGCGAGTTGGCAGCTCGCGCCCGCTTCATGATGGGTGAGTTGCACTATGCCAATAAAGAGTACGCTCAGGCCATTCGCCAGTTTCGACTGGTGATGTTCGGGTTCGACAAGAATGCTGGCCCGAAGGTCCGCACCTGGCAGGCCAAAGCTGGATTCGAAGCCGGGCAATGTGCCGGCGTGCTGGCCTCGCAACAATCTGATCGTGCAAATCGCGATCGGTTCGTCGATTTGGCAAAGAAATTCTTTGATTACGTACGCACCAACCACTCGGGTTCTGACGAAGCAGCGGCTGCCATTGAGCAGTTAAAGAAATACGAAAGTTGAACGTTTCGTTGGCAATCAAAATCGGATTTGAGATTCGATCCAAGGCGCGTCGAAGATTACAACCGCGCATCTTTGACCGTTGGACACAATCGATAGAGTTTTTCATCACCACTTTTCGTTCATCGTCAATGGATCGGGAGCTCGAACTTCGATTTCGTCCCCCACCAGATTTCGACCTCTCAAAATGGTAAGATGCACGGCGTGTACGTTTCACCGCTCTTAAACTTTTGTTCTCTGCGATGGGTAGCGCCGGTTGCGTTCTTCCTTGTGATGCTATTCATCCTGCCGTCGAGCGCTGTAGCTCAGCTGGACAATGAGATCGACGTGGCCTTGCAGGAGACCGGCATCCAGCAGGCCCCCGCGGCGACGCCGTCGACTGAGAGTCTCAACCTGCTCACGTTGCTGTTGCAGGGTGGTCTTCTCATGATCCCCATCGGGGCGATGTCAATCATCTTGGTGATGTTGGTGATCGAGCGAATGATTGCGTTGCGTCGCGAACGCGTCATGCCGCGTGGTCTGGTCGACACGTTAGGAGAGATGGGATCCGTCCCGGGCGTGATGGATCCACGTCAGGCCTATCGCCTCTGCCAGCAATTTCCGTCTTCGACGGCCGTTGTGATCCGGGCGATGTTGTTGAAAACCGGGCGGCCCCAATCGGAAGTTGAGCATGCAGTTTCCGAGGCAAGTGAGCGTGAAGCAGAACGTTTGTACGCGAACGTTCGGTGGCTTAATCTGATTGCTGCGATTGCTCCCCTCATGGGATTGTTCGGTACCGTTTGGGGAATGATCCGCGCCTTTTTTGACACGACACAACTAGCTGCCGGACAGAACAAGGCCGACTTCTTAGCGCAAGGAATCTACGTCGCCCTGGTGACGACGTTGGGTGGCTTAGCTGTAGCGATTCCCGCGGCTATCTTCGCGCACTATTTCGAGGGTCGCATTCAGCGGCTCTTTCATGAGATTGACGAGCTGTTGTTCAACTTGCTCCCGCAAATTGAACGCTATGAAGGCCGCATGCGAGTCACACCGCATTCATTGGACGCCAAGGAAGAGGATTTGGCTAGCGAGCCAGACTCAGCCAACATCGCATGATCGCTTCCAAAGAATCACTCACGAGGTAGGTGCGTGGCCGTCAAGATCCGCAAGAGCATGGTCCTGCAATCGCTGAGCCTCACGCCGCTCATCGACGTGGTCTTTCTGCTGCTGATCTTTTTCCTCGTGGCAACGCGATTCGCCGAGGAGGAACGCTCCCTGGAAGTCAAGCTGCCAACGGCCAGTGAGTCGAAGCCGATGACCTTTAAGCCGAAGGATATTGAGCTCAATATCGACGAAAACGGAAAGTACTATCTCGGTGCAGGACGATCAATGAACTTAGAGGAAGTACGCAATAGTCTGTCTCAGGCGGCGGTCAACAATCCGCTGACGCAGACTGTCATCATACGTGCGGACCGTAGTTGCAGTTGGAATCATGTAGCGCAGGCGATGAATGCTTGCTATCGCGCGGGATTGAAGGACGTTAAGACCTCGCTCTCAGGACCCTAGTACCGAACACCCGGGACGATAGCCTCCTTGTCGGACCGTCCGGACAAGAACGGCTGAATCATGTCGAAGCCGCGACACGTTGTACGACCGATTGATCCGCCTCGACGTGAGCTGTTCGAGGATTGGAGCTGGCCGATTCATATCGCGTTGGTGACGTTCGGTGCTTACGTCATTGGAATCATCAGCGCGGTTCTGCGGTTTGACGAGAATAGTATCTTCTACAGCGCGATGACGTGGACGATCGTCACCATCGTTTGCGTGGGCCTGCTCATGTTCGTGGCCCAATGGGTCAACAAACACTGGCTACGACGCGGACTGATGCTCTCGTTGGTGCTCAGTCTGATGCTCAACCTCAGCGTTCTCGTCGTCCTTTCCTGGCTGCACCTCTTCGCGCCGCAGATGTCGACCGAGGATGTGGTCGCGGAATCGATCGAGCCGGAGGAGCCGGAGAAACGGCCTGAGTTTTTCGCGTTAGCAGTCGACGGTGACGACCGGCCCGCGTTGGACATCGAGAAGCCCGTGACAACGGGCCAGCCCGAACTCGAACAGAACGATATCGTCCAGAAAACGACCATCAATCAAGATACCGAGCGCCCGCAGGTCGATGTGGCTTCGACGAACGTGTCAAACATACCACAGCCCATCGAGCGGGCGGAAATCGTTTACTCGGCACCACGGCAGTCGGATCAAAGCAGCACGCTCAGTCGCCAACGGCAACTCGCCGAGCCACGACTCGCTCAACCCATGGTCGACAACTTGCCCACGCCAGAGGCAATTCAAAGCCAGCAGCTGACCGCAGCACCTTCCGAAATCCAACGTCAAACAACGCAGACGCCTGCGCTGCAATTGGATCTGTCGGATGCTGCGACAAGTGACGAAGCTGTGCGCGCCACGAGGCTATCGCGTCGCAGTAACTCGGATGCTGAGCCAGATATTGCCGAAGCCACGCGACCGACAACGCGCTCGCGCGAGCGCTCCGACGCGCGACCCTCACGCGCCGCCATCGTTGCCGGTTCGCGACCCACGGTCTCGCGTCAGACCGATCCGAATGTGCCCATGCCGGCAAACGTTGCGTCTCGTCGGCAGCAAACGACCACTCCTGAACGAAACCCAGAGATTGATCAACTGGTACCCGACGGTGTTCTGCGCCGTTCGGAGGTCGACGCTCGACGGGAACAACCCCTGGTCGATGCCGAACAGTTGGCCGAGGCTCCGCTGTCGGAACCTGATCGTCGCCAACCCGTGACGGTGGCGCCGACGAGTGTCGATTCGCTGGCATCGCAAGTCGCCGAGTCTGAGGAGACGGTGCCGACCGATACGACAGCTCAACCGGTCGATTCTTCGGTCGCGCGTCAAACGCCTCGGATGCCCCAGCCAGTGATCAACAATGGGCCCGTCGTCGATTCAGTCGCAAGCTCGTCGCAAGCCACCGCCCGGGTTCCCGATCGGGCGACGGCTTCCGAGAGTCCCATCTCGACTTCGGATTCGACGACTGAGAGCAATCTACCGCGGCGCGCATTGACGCCGGCGATCGTTGCCGCATCGCCGCGAGCCAACCCAGCCGATGGAACACTCGCTTCTCGGCAGCCCACGCGCGAACCGGCTGCCTCGCCCGCTCGCACGGCGATTACGAACGCTAGCCAGGGAACGATTGGGGAAGGCCAGGCGCCCAACATGGATCGAGGCGAAGCGGCGCCGCAGTCGCCCGTGACCGTCGCATCGGCATCGGCTCGTCGTGACAATCCAACCCAACAGAATCGAAGTGGACCTTCGATCGCACCGATGGCTGGTGCCAAGGTTCCACGTAGTCTCGCGGGAGCACAAGTTCCCACGACAAACGTTCGTGCCCAAACAACGGCGGCCGCTGACAACTTTGATGCGGCGACACTCGCAGCAACTCAAGCCAGTGCCGCAGCAGCCCGGCTGCCGCGTCAAGCGAAGGCGCCCGTCGCACAAGAAACGGCACCCGTTGGACAATCCGATCTGGACGTTGGTACGGTGCGGGTCGCTTCGAACATCGGTCAACGTCAGCCCAGCGGTGGTGGACAGCCAGAGATCGCCCAAGGCGAATTGGAGGCTCAGCAGAACCTGCCTCGCGTCGGTGGAACGCCCAACCCCTCGTTGCCAGAACCACAGACCGCCAAGATCGTTGTGTCGCCGCCTCAGAAAGCCCAGCAGTCGGGCGAGCGGGCGATTGCCGCAGCCAGTCCCAACGTCCGTCAGTCGACAGGAGTTGCCGCGTCCGCAGGACCTGAATCAAGTCCGGCTGAAGAAGCGAACCTTGCGGCAGACACCGTTCGCCCAGCACCCGCGGCGGGACGGACTCGTAGTCAGGTCGCGGAAGTGAACATAGCCGAGGTCGCTGCGCCCGGTGGGGGGACCGGCGAGCGGCTGAGAACGCCGCTGGCTAAACCATTGCCGGTGGGCACCCAAGCGGAGAGCGTACGACTGGCGAGTCAGGATCAGTCAAGCGGCGTGCCAAAGGCTGTGCCGCTTCAGTCGCAGGGCGAGCGCTCGCGACGGAGTACCGGTGGTGTGTATGGACCAGTCGTCGACGAGCCAATCGGTGCTGAGTCTGATCAGATCGCACAGGATGGAGTTCCCGGTGCGATGACTCCCGCGGCCATCCAGCGCCAGAACAACGCCAGCAGCGATGTGCCGGGGCCGATGTTGACTGATGTCGCCCAGGTTGGAGCCGATGCACCATCTGCTCGTTCCACACGACAACCAAAGGGATTGAAGGCCGACACACGCGTCGACGTGCCGCTGGCCGGAGCCAATACCGTCAGCGACGAAGTGTCACCTCAATTGGATACGGCTCTCGCGTCGCAAGCGGGCGAGATCGATCGCAGTCGGTCGGGCGGCCTCGTGGTTCCCTCCGAGACGTTCGACGCGATCGGTGGTCTCTCCAGCGAGATATCCTCGAACGTGGGCGTGCCCAGCCGCAAGGCACAACCCGACAGCCAATTGGTAGCAGACAGTCGCGCTCGTTTTATTCGCCGCAACGTGGGTGGCCCTCTGTCGATCGACACTCGCGTCGCGTTGCCGACCGATGCTTTTCAGAATCGAATCAACCGTCGCGGTGAGGAGCCCGTCGGTGGAAACGGGCGCCCCTCGCAGCGAACCGAGGAGGCGATCGAGCTGGGATTGGTGTATCTTGCCGGTCAGCAACTGCGCGATGGAAGCTGGAGCCTGAACCAGGCTGACGTCGGGGCGGCGCAGCCTGAAACGTCGATCATTCAATCGGATACCGCTGCAACTGGACTGGCTCTGCTCGCCTTCTTGGGAGCGGGCTATCATCATCACAGTGACGAGTACGGCAACGTTGTACGGCCGGGCCTCAATTATCTGATCGAGCGTCAAAAGCCCGATGGCGATCTGTACCTGCCTCAGGACGAGATTTCGAACCGCAGCGCTTGGCTCTACAGTCACGGCATCGCCGCGATCGCGTTGTGTGAGGCCTACGGCATGACTCAGGATCCGGCTCTCCGCGAACCCGCTCAGAAGGCGATCGACTTTATTGTTGCCGCACAACATCCTCAACGGGGCGGATGGCGCTACGCGCCCGGCGTTGGCTCAGATACATCGGTCTCCGGGTGGATGGTGATGGCGATGCGCAGTGGTGAGCTCGCGAATCTTGAGGTTCCATCCTCTGCCTGGAACTTGGTCGATCGTTGGCTCGATATGGCCCAAGTTTCCGACAACCGTCGTGAGTTGTACCGGTACAACCCGCTTGCCCGCAACAATCTCTCTCAAGGCCACGGGCGTCGGCCAACACGTACCATGACCGCCGTCGGTTTGTTGATGCGAATGTATACGGGCTGGCGACGAAACAATTCGAATATGGTGTTGGGAGCAGAATACCTGCGGGCGAACGTGCCGGAGATCGGATCCGCTCGCGAACCCCAGCGAGATACCTATTATTGGTATTACGCAACGCAAGTCATGTTTCACATGCGAGGCGATTATTGGGAGGCCTGGAATCGCAGACTGCATCCGCTGCTCACCTCGTCGCAAGTTCAAACGGGACCCTTGGCTGGCAGCTGGGATCCCCAATTGCCGATTCCGGATCGGTGGGCGGAGCACGGGGGACGGTTGTACGTGACGACGTTGAATCTATTATCTTTAGAAGTCTACTATCGTCATCTGCCGATCTACGAAGACACCGCAAGGTAGTCCGACCACTCGTTCCCGGTCCTGCGATAAGAGAACGATCGATGAAGTGTGCTCGTTGTGATGCATCGGTTCCGGCCGAAGCCGCCTTCTGTTCCCAATGCGGTCAACCAGTCGAGCCTGAATCCGACGCACCGCGTCGATCGTCGACGTCGTCTGGCGTCGCCGCCCGTGGCAAAGACATCGATGACGAGGAGCGGGAGTTGTGGCAAGGGACCTTCTCGGGCAAAGGCATGATCAACTACTGGATCGTTGCTGCCTTGGCGACCGTTATCGTGCCTGCGATGGGGTTTGCTGCAGGCTTTGACAGCGGTCCGCAATGGCTCGGTTTGTTCGCCATCGTCGTTGTGTTGTGGATCGTGCTGGGGTGTCTCTTGGTATATCAGAAGCTCAACGTGCACTATGTGTTGACCACCCAGCGATTGATTCACAAGTCAGGGATTCTGATTCGTCATTCTCATCGCGTTGAGGTTATTGATTTTGATGATGTGAGCTATCGGCAGGGGATTATCGAACGACTCTTGGGTGTTGGCACAATCGAAATCACTTCGAGCGACCGCAGCGACCCCCACTTGCTACTGCCGGGCATCGACGAAGTTCACAGGGTCGCTAATCTGATGGACGAAGCGCGTCGCGAGGAGCGTCTACGGCGAGGTCTACATATTGAGGCTGTGTAGCGATTGATGCCGCCGCTTGCTCACACTGACCGTCTCCTCCGAACCAAAGGAGGGGAGCGGAGAATTCTTCGCATCCTACGCTCTCGCTTAATGTTCGGCGAGATCCTCAGTTTTACATAACTGCACGACGATCTCTTCCGCGTTGTGATGTTCTGTACCGCTTGCAGACAGCGGAAAAGCTTGTATCAGACTTGCGCTTTTGCTAGTTTGATCGTGACGGATCGACGGAGTGGGGCGGCCATATAGATCTCGGAGTTGAGTCATGAAGACGCACCGCACAAATGCGTTTAGTCTCGTTGAACTCCTGGTGGTCATCGCGATCATCTCCATTTTGCTGTTGATCTTGCTGCCGGCGGTCAATGCCGTACGCGAAATGGGACGCCGCACTCAGTGCACCAACAATCAGCGCAATCTGATCGTTGCTGTCATCAACTACGAATCTGCCCACGGTGCTTTTCCCAGCGCGCTGCCGGTCTGTAGCTCGAAACCTTTCAATTCACTCGGACGCGAACGTGGTGCCGACTGCACGGGGCCAAACTGGGCGATGCAGATTCTCAGCCAGATGGACGAGGATACGATGTACGATCAAGTCGTTGCTTGCATCACCACCGAGTGGAACGCTTGCGACGACTGTCAATCAGAGCCAGGCAATGTCGGTCGCTACACACCGTGGTACATGCATTGCCCGAGTGCGCCGGTGAGTGTCAAGCCGCACCATTCGTTGCGCACTGGACTGGAAGCGCTTTCCAAAGGGAACTATGCCGCGAGTCTAGGTTCAGAGCACTATCGGACCGCGATCGAAAAGAAGATCCCTAGCCTGCACGAGGCCGACGATCCGAACCAAATCGGCGTGATGTCGATCGTGACGATCCATGACTACGCGCGATTAGTAAAGACAACTCGCAGCGGCGCGATCAGCGGTGAGTGGAAGTTTGCGCACGGCCAGGGCACACGGAGCAAGAGGATTAAGGACGGTATCTCCAAGACGATTGTGCTGAGTGAAGTGCTCGCGTGGGACGGTCCCGTCGACGGGTCGCCTGTCTCGGAAGATATCCGCGGTGTGTGGACAAGTGCCTCGATGGGCGCGAGCACGTATTCGCACAAGTTTGGTCCGAATTCACAGATGCCGGATCGAGTGAATGCGTGTGACAGAAACATACCGCGCGAGCATCCACTTTATTGCGAGCAGACAGTGGCCTCGGGCCGCGATTCAGCCGAAACATGGGCCTCCGCCCGCAGCGCTCATCGCAGCGGCGTCGTCGCGGCACTCGCGGATGGATCGGTTCGCTTCTTTACCAACGACATTCATCTACCGCTCTGGCAGGCCCTCGCCACCCGCGCCGGCCACGAATTAGAGTAAGCCGACCGAAACAAAGGGGTCAGGCTTCTTTAAGGGGTCAGGCTTCTTTAAGGGGACAGGCATCGACGTGTCCCGTCGGTGATAACGATGCCCCCACGTAGTCGGCTACGAGTGGTTGCCTCGCCAGTAAAAGAAGCCTGACCCCTTTTCCGCTGGCCCTTTTGCGTGGGCCTAGGCACTTGTGGCATACACTTCGTTGGCGGCGGCGATGCTTGCGCCGGGCGTGATGTTGCACTGTTGTTCGGTGAGCAGTTGCTCTAGTGCCGATAACAATAGCAGCACGTTCGCTTGCCGTGAGCCGTATCCCATTAAGCCGATCCGCCAAACCTTGCCCTTGAATGCTCCCAGCCCTCCGCCGATTTCAATGCCAAATCGATTCAGCAATTGGCTGCGAACCCAGGCGTCATCCACGCCATCTAGGATTCTGACGGCGTTGAGCATCGGCAGCTGATGTCCGTCTTGCGCTGTGTAGCCAATACCGAGGGCGGCTAATCCGGCTTTCAGTGCCTGATGGTTCAGCCGATGGCGCTGGAAGCAGTTTTCCAGCCCTTCCTCGAGAATGATCCGCAAGGCCTCGTGCAGCCCGTAGGTCATGTTTACCGGTGCTGTGTGGTGATAGACCCGATCGTCTCCCCAATACGATGCCAACATGGTGACGTCGAGGTACCAGCTTTGCACTTTGCTTTTACGACCCAGGATCACCTCGACGGCCCGTTGACTGAACGAAACGGGCGCCAATCCGGGGGGGCAGCTTAGGCATTTCTGCGATCCAGAGTAGACGGCGTCGATGTTCCATTGGTCGACGTTCACGGGAACGCCTCCGAGCGATGTCACGGTATCGACCAGCAGCAGCGCCCCGGCGTCGTGCACAAGTTCCGAGATTTCTGGCAAAGGTTGCCAAGCGCCGGTGGACGTTTCAGCCATCACGATGCCGACCACCTTTGGCTTGACACGGGCGAGCGTGTCCTTCAAATCATCCGGTGTAAAGACTTCGCCCCACGGTCGTTCGAGTCGTGTTACCTCTGCACCTGCACGAGTGGCAACGTCGCTCATTCGCGCACCGAAGACGCCGTTGACGCAGGTTACGATCGCATCACCCGGTTCGACGAGATTGACGACCGTCGCTTCCATTCCCGCCGAGCCGGTGGCGCTGACGGCAAAAGTCATTTGATTTCCCGTGTTGAAGATCTGACGCAGCATCGTCTGCAGCTGGTCCATCACGGTCAAATAATAGGGATCCAGGTGGCCCACCGTTCCCCGGCCGAGCGCCTCCAGCACGCGTGGATGAATATCACTGGGACCGGGCCCCATGAGTGTCCTCACGGGTGGAGTAATGGCGGGTGCAACGTTTGTCATTAGGTGCTCCGACAAGCTGGAACTGACGCTCAAGCTCAAAAATTGCTATTGTTCATATAATGATTGGTCTAGGGGCAGTTTGTAGCGCACCTTTGACAGGTGGCCTATCTTCAGCGTGATGGCGATCCGCTGTCAGGCTGCCGGCATCTTCGAGAGCCATCGTAACCCCGGCGGATCGGGAAGAAAACATGCCCCACTGGTTTCAATCCGCTTTGTTCCTGCTAACGCTGATCTGGATGTTCATCCAGGGCTTGCGTTTGGAAGCGGATCAATTGCGGGTGATGCAAAAACTCGCGGCGGATGCGAATCGTGCGACTTGGGCTCATTGGGGTACGGACCGGAAAGACTACACCGGCCATTCGAGCCACTCGAATCGTTTAATCCCGGTCTACACATTCGGCATCGGTTTGGACGAATACGCAGGACAGAACAGCGTCTATCGAGATCAACGGGCGCTCGAGCAATTGTATGGTCGGTCGTCCACACGCTCGTTGAATTCACGAGCTGAGTATTTTGATCAGACTGATATTTATCGTCTTCAGAAAGCGGCTGTCGCAAGCGGCAAGAGGTACATCATTCTGATTGTGTTTGATGGCATGGACTGGCAAACGACGCGTGCCGCCGCCATCTATGCTGCGCAGCGAGTTGGCTATTCCACGGGCCGAGGTACGGGGCTGTCCTTTCAGGATTTTGACGAAGTACGCACTGACTACGGCTCGTTCGTGACAAGTCCACACAACTCCGGAACCGAGGTGGACGTGGACGGTCAAGCCGTGATTAATTCGGGCGGAAGTAAGCCGGGAGGCTACTCGCCACGATACGGAGCGATCGCTGCTTGGGCTCGCCCCCGCAGTGAAAAGTACATGCTGGGCAAATTGAAGAATGTGCCTCACGCGGTAGCCGACTCCGCTGCGTCCGCGACATCGATGACATCGGGGATCAAGACCTACAACGGCGCAATCAACGTCGATCCAGAGGGGCGGCATGTTGTTCCGTTGGCTCGCACGCTGCAGGCGGAGAGTGGTTTCTCGATTGGGATCGTGACCAGTGTTCAAATCAGCCACGCGACGCCGGCAGCAGCCTATGCCAACAACGTGACACGAAACGACTACCAGGATCTGACTCGGGATCTGTTAGGGTTGCGGTCCATCTCGCATCGCAGCCAACCTTTGCCAGGTGTGGATGTGCTAATCGGTGCTGGCTGGGGCGTGACCGCGAAAACCGATGAAGGTCAGGGCAACAACTTCGAGCCGGGCAATGTCTATCTGGCCGACAGTGATCTGCGTCAGATTTCGATCGAGGATGGGGGCAAATATCGAGTTGTCCAAAGAACTCGCGGCAAGCTGGGCGGAGAAGAATTGCTGGTCGCCGCACGAAAGTCGCACGAGGAGGGGTCGCGTTTCTTCGGCTACTTTGGCGTCGCCGGCGGCAAGGGGCGGAAGGCGGGCCACCTGCCTTACCAAACGGCGGACGGTTCGTATAACCCTGTCAAGCCAGACTATTCTTCGCGTGATGTACGCGAGAATCCAACGTTGGCGGAGATGACTCGTGTCGCGCTCGTACTCCTATCGCGCAACAAGAAAGGATTCTGGTTGATGGTTGAGGCCGGTGACGTGGATTGGGCGAACCACAGCAACGACATCGACAGCTCCATCGGTGCGGTGCTCAGCGGCGACGAGGCTTTTCGCATGGTGACGCGCTGGGCAACGAAGCGCCAGGTTTGGGATGACACGGCGATCATCGTCACGTCCGACCACGGACATTATCTTGTGCTTGACCGCCCCAACGCGTTGCTCGAACGTCGACAAACGACACCCAATCAGCCCTAGCTCAGCCCTAGCTGGGTCCAAAGAAATTGTAGTCGGGCTGATTCAGGGCTTTGCGCATGACGTACAGTGCTGCTTCCAACAGATGATAGTCGCCCCACATGCAGGATTCGCCACGGGGTGTGCAAGCGCCCTGAGGAACGTGGTCCCAACCGCGCGGTCGATGATACACCGAGTGCAATAGGAGCCCCTGATGATCGCTGGTCAGCGAGAGGTACGGTTCGTCCAACAACGTCTTCAACACCGTCAAGCCGGCCTGCCAGTACTGGGTGCCGTCGTCGTCGTGTTGATTGAGATAGCTCCCCAGTCTCAGCAGACCCTGCGCCGCGATGGCGGCCGCTGAGCTATCGACAGGCTCATAGTCATTAAACGGATCGGCCGGTCGACTGCCTGGATCGTTGAGTTGCGCCAGACCGGGCGCGCCGGTGTCCCAGTAGGGAACTCCACACGTTGGGGTCGACTCGATGTAATAGTCGCACGCTGCGCGAGCTGCTTTGAGCATCGTCGATTCGATTTCGGCCCGCCCACCCATGGCGTCCAGGTCCTCGTCGCTTGTGCCGGCGAGAAATTCGAGCAACTCCGGGTAGCCGACAACAATCCAGGCCAAACCACGCGTCCAGGTACTGAAAGGAGAATAGCCTTGCTGTGTACTCGGGCAACGGTACTGACCATCGTTGACATTGAATAGGCTTTCGTGAGCCACTCGGCCGCGGACGTCGTAATGGTCGCGTCCATCACCGTAGTAAACGCTATAGTTGGCCGTCGAGCGTGCATGCTGGATCAATCGATCGAGTAGCGAGACCCGTCGATCATTTTCGGCCCACAGAATATGTCCCAATCGATGAGCCAGCGCGAGTGCTCGTAGCGAACGGATGGTATCGCAGAAGAGTGAATGGGGACCGTTGAAGGAATAGATGAAGCCATGACCATCGGCGGTTTCTGACCACCTGGCTGCCTGCACCGCACCGCTGGACTTGAGGGCCAGCTCGTACAAATCCATCTCCCGCGGATCGTGTGCAATTCGTCCTTCGAGCATCAGGCGACGGAGATTACCGTAGGTGCTGACCTGATTAAAGCCGTGATCGTGGACTCCAATGTGGGTGACGTGAGACGGCATGTGGGCGATCGTATTGTCGCGACCGATCTGGAGAAACTCCGCTTCGTCGGTGGCATCAAATACCAGGATGGCACTGCCGAATTGAAATCCCTGTGTCCATTCCGTCCAGCCTTGTGCGACATATTTTCCCGCAACCGTGAAGACAGGTGTTCCAGCAATCCGTGCATGGTCTTCGTGAATATCTCGCACTTTATCAGCGGCCGCCGTCCACATCTGCTGAATCTTGGGCAGCAGGTCGGCGGGAGTCAGCTGTTGATCAATCGAAATCACGACGATTCCTTTCCTTTGTCCTTGCCTTGCGCCAAGGCGTCGACGTGCGTCCGCAACTCTCTCAGCTCACGTTCAAATCCGCCGGACAGAATCGGGAATCGGCACCAGGTCTTGGGATCCAGGTTCTCGTCGTCGACATGGAACGACGGTGCGTAGCGTTCGCGTTTCCACTGGTTGCGACACCACAGCCGGAAGAAACGGTCAATCCAGGCTGCGAGTTGCGCATCGGCGTATTGAGGATATTCGCTGCGCAAGAACAGGAAGACTTCCAGCGGCAGTCGTTTGTCGCGGATGGCTGCGCGTTCGATCGCATCCAGCAGATCGTAAGGCATCAGATCGGATTCATCGGTTTGCCCTTGCTCCAGCGGACGCAGTTCGGCAGTCGGATCTTGCTGGTTCACCAGTTTCAATTGTGGAATTGGGCCCAAGGCGTTGGGGCCTTCGGTTTCCATCCATCGTAGCCACTGGCGTAGAAAAGCTTTATCGATCCCGGCGATGGGTGAGAGTCCTCCGCACGTGTCACCATCCATGGTTGCATACCCCACGGCGGCTTCCGAGCGGTTGCTCGTCGACAGCAACAAGGCACCCTTCAAGTTGGCCAGCATCCAGACGCTCGGGCCCCGCGCTCTGGCTTGGATGTTCTGCAGGGCCAGGTCATCGCGGTCCCAACTCAAGTCCCGACCAATCGCTTGAGATACTTTGGATGTATAGTCTTCAACGAGTGAGTCGACATCAAGCTCCACGTGATTGGCACCCAGTGCGTTTGCCAGCGACGACGCTGCATTGCGCGTGGTTTCCGAGCTATTGCGGGTTGCTTGATAAACAGTCGTCAGCAAGTGCGAAATAATTTCAGACTCCGTTGGGCTATCGGCAATTCGTTGGATGTAGCCCAGCTTCTCGACGAAGTCGTCCTCGCCCAGTTCGCGTCGGGCCAGCTGAACCATCATCGCACAGAGGACGGCAACTGCCGACGAGTCAGCACCGCCACTGAGCGAGACGATGAATCCATGAGAGCGACTCTTCCTTATATAGTCGAACAGCCCCAGCGAGATGGCACGGCTAAATTCCTCCTCCTTGATGTGCGCCGACGATTCCCACTCCGAGCCGTTGGCCTCGGTACCGGGCACTTCTTGTTCTGGGAATTCGAAATCGGCCGTCACCACGGTTTGTGCTTGCTCAAGTGCCGGTTGGAAGCTGGCCGTTCGAGATCGACTCACACGTACGGCGTCGAGGTCAACGACTGCGCTGGTCACGTGGACATCACGAAATGAGAACCGGGTGCCCGTGGCGAGCATCTTGCCACAGCTGGCAATCATTGCGTCGCCGTCGTAAATGGCTCGGCCGGCCTCGTTCCCCAACAGATTGGCGTAGAGATAGACCACGTTGAAGGCGCGGGAGCCGTCCAGCACAAAGCGGCGTCGGACGACATGTTTGTGGAAAGCAAAATGGCTGGCACTCGGGTTCAACAGGATGTCGACGCCTTGACCGGCTAACTGACCTCCCGGTCGATTGGCGACCCAAGCATCTTCACAGATTTCGAATCCCAGCCGCAGACCACCGCACTCGAAGATCAAATCACCCAATGGATACTGCTCGCCGCCAATTTCGGTTTGCACAATGGCGTTGTCCGGCCAAGGCTTAAACCAACGCGGTTCGTAGTGCAGCCCCTCGCCGGCCAGATTCTGTTTGCCGGCCAAGCCTAAGATGCGACCATCGGCAATCAGGCAGGCTGTGTTGAACAATCCGCCTTGATGAAAGGCCGGCAGGCCGAGCGAGACAATCAGGCCTTGGGTTTCGGGAACGACTTCCAGCAAGACTTCCTTGGCCGTTTCCTGGACGCCGACGGAGTGAAACGCGTCTTCGCAGCCGTATCCCGTGATGCAGAGTTCGGGAAGGCAGAGAATGCCGATGCCGTCGCGTCGCGCGTGCTCGATGGCCTGAAGAATGTGTCTCCGATTGCCATCCCAATCCAGGGGTGTCTGGTTCAGGACCCCGGCACCCACCTTGATGAATCTCAAATCTCAGCTCCCCCAAAAGCAGTTGGTTGACTCCAGCGTGGACTATTGCAGCACGGTTGTAAACATCGGTGCGACTGCCGCCCCCGATTCTCGCCCGATCCCGGTCACCGCTCCTAAATGCTCTGATGACCGATCACCGCAGTGGCCGAAGCCCTAGCTCTTCTCGCCTCTTGTTCAGTAATTCTAGGGCCCGGGGCTCGTGTTTGAGCAGTTGGACTAACTGCGTGCTGCTGCATTCGAGCTCCTGCGCGGCTTGAGACACATGCCATTGAGACTCATTGAGCGCGTTGAGCGCTTCGGCCAGGAGCGCAGGATAGTCGGCGTGCTGTGGACTGATGACAATGCGTTTTGAGCGGCAGCGTGTCTTCCATAAAGGACTCGGCTCGCTCCACGGGGTTCGGTAGGCGACGGCCAAGTTCAGTCGCAACCGCCTTAGCGCAACCTTCAAGTTCTCGGCTTGACTGCGTCGTTCGCTGGCCGTTGCGTCAATGCCAGTTTCCCGATGTGTTAAAGAAACTGACGTTTCAACTTTATTTCGATGCTGCCCACCGGGCCCTGAGCGGCGCTGAAAACGAACGTCACATGCCGCTCGCAAGCTCGTTTCCGCAGCGGATGACGGATGCGATTTCGGCGTCATGGAATTTACACCCCCTGTAAGTAGGTGGTTTTTTAGACGTGCTTATTTTCAATCCTTGTGTTATCGTCCAGAATGGTAACGGTTATGGGGCTTTTAGCTTGAGATTAATGTTGAGTGGCAAATGAAGAACCTCTATCTGGCCTTGCTGGCCACGGCACTGACTCCGTCATTTCTGTTTGCACAAGACGAGACACGTAAGTATGTCGCCGCATTCACCTCGACTCCGCCGACGATCGATGGCATGTTGACGGGCGAATCGGAATGGGCTCAGGGCGAGTCCGCGAGCGGGGATTGGTCGATGATCGGCGGCGGACTGGCCGACCTGACCAACAACCGATTCAACGTTCTATGGGACGATACGGGGATGTATCTGCGGCATCAAGTCGATTACAACAATTGGCCCGATCCGCCGATCGGAACCGGCTCGGTGCAATTCCTGTACGACAGCCTAAACCTCTACTTCGATCCGAACAAAGATAACGAGACCAACGACAATTTCGCGCCGGACGATTCGGGCGTCGACGGTTACGTGATTGCGATTAACCAGCCGCTGGGATTCTCGGAGCGGACACCTGACAATCCACAGCTTGGAATTTTCGAGCAAGCCCATGTGAATAGTCTGTTTGGCAATCAACATTTGTTTGCCGGTTTCCCTGGCATCCAGATCGCACAGACGACGAGCTCGACGGAGAGTTTTGGCTACACGGAAATGTTCATTCCCTGGGAAGACTTCAACTCGAGCGACCCGGCCGTGTGGGATGAAGCGACCGAAGACACTGGACTGTTCCACAATCACGCGCCGCTGGACGGCGAGGAATGGTTCTTTAATATCGCACGCATCGAGAATGGCGGTAACACGATCCCCTCCTGGGTCTCAACTCCAGGCATCACTTTGTTACCGGCCCGACCCCACGGCATTCTGCAGTTCTCTCAGGGTTCGGTCGATCCGGGCGATGTGAATGGCGATGGCGTCTGTGATGCATTGGACATCGACGCGGTCGCCAAGGCGGTTCGCGAAGAGCAAACGGATCCGGTCTATGATGTCGACGTTGATGGCGATGTGGATTTGGCCGATCACCAATACATGGTTGAAGTGCTGCACGACACCTTCTTCGGCGACTCGAATCTGGACTTCGAATTCAACACCTCGGATCTCGTGGCGGTCTTTACCCAGGGTCAATATGAGGACGACGAGGCTCTGAATTCGCTTTGGGCTACGGGCGATTGGAACGGGGATGGTGACTTCAACACATCGGACTTCGTCAAGGCCTTCACATCCGGCGGCTACGAAAAGGGGCGCCGAAGCGATATGGTGGCGGCCGTGCCTGAGCCCTCGGCTGTGTTGCTCCTGATCATCGGCCTCGTCTGTTTTGTCAGCCGCAGGCGAGCGTAAGCACGATTGCTGCCGGTCGGGGTGGTGCCCAGGCGTTCGACATCGACGCCTGGTCCGATACAATCAGCACGTCAGCATCTCCCCGGGGACCCCGACCATGCTCTATCGCAGTCTCGTGCTGGTCTGCGCCGTCGTCGCAGTTGATTTCGCTCCGACGATGGCAAACGCCGCGCTGAAAGTCGACGTGCAACAAATCACGCATGGCGACCAACATCATTTCTTTGGGTACATAGGTCAGTGTCAAACGATTCCATGGAACGCCAGCGGTCGTTATATCTTGTCGCTGCGTTCGAGCTTTCATGACCATCTGCCCAGGCCAGAGGAACACGCTGACATCGTTCTAATCGATACGCAGAATGACTACCGTGTCATTCCGATTGAGAAGACGAGGGCGTGGAATCTGCAACAGGGTACGATGCTGTACTGGAACCCGAAGGCTGCCGAAACGCAGTTCTTCTTCAACGATCGGGACCCCAAGACGAACAAGATATTCACGGTCGTCTATGACATCGAGAGTCGATTGAGAGTGCGCGAATACCGCTTCGACGATGTATCGATCGCCAACGGCGGTGTCGATCAGAAGGGCGAGTTCTTCATCGCGATCAACTATGGTCGCATGGCTCGGCTCCGTCCGGTGACAGGCTATCCAGCTGCCTTCGATTGGACGGTCGGCCAGAATGCCCCGGCAGATGACGGAGTATTCCGGGTCGACGTCGCTTCGGGCAAGAAGACATTGCTCGTGTCCTTCAAGCAATTGGCAGAGCGACTCCGCTCGCAACACGAGAATATCGACGACATGGGTTTATACATTAACCACACGCTGTGCAATCGTTTGGGCGATCGAGTCTTTTTCTTTGCCCGTGGCCGACTCGGCGACAAGGCCATCTACGCCAACACGCCAATTACCATGAAGCCTGACGGGTCAGCCCTGACGCTCCAGCAATTTATTGGCGGACATCCTGAATGGGGTGAAGGTCACTTCATGATCGGTGCCCAAGGCGATCGTCAAGTCTTGTATGACACGAAGGGTCGAACCGTAACGGGATTTCTCGGCGACCGCGACGTGTTTCCGAAACCGGGTGGTGACATCTCGTTGTCAGCCGATGCGCAGTGGTTCGTCAACGGTTATTCTCGTGGCGGTGATAACCTTTACTCGATCTTGCATCTCGCGAGCGGTGACAGCGTTCAGACGAACGCGTTTTCGCGTGGTCCGTATCAACGGGGTGAGTTGCGTATCGACCCGGCACCTCGATGGAACCGTGCCAACAACCGAGTCCTGGTTCCAGGTTTCACCGAAGCCGGCACGCGGCAGTTGTTCTTGGTAACGGTGAAACAATCAAAATAGCAACCGCACAGGTTCTATTTGATGCCAAACGTGGAAGCGCGTCGGCGGAATTCAAGCCGCAACGCGGCGGCCCTAGCAGAGCCCAGGGCAAGCGCAGCGCCGCCCTGGGAACTATCAAACCGTGAGCGGGCGTCCGTTATCCTTTGCCGACAACGACAACAAGAACGGGACGGCGCGGGTCGCCCATTGGTCCGGACTCGGATACGCACTCGCGCCGGACCCGAAGCAACTCTGGAGCATCTCGGTATCAATGATGCCGGGATTCACGGGAACGGCGGCCACGCCGCTGGGTAGCTCCAGCGCCAGGCTTTGCGTTAATCCCTCCACCGCCCACTTCGTCGCACAGTAGGGGGCGACCTCCGCCGATGCGGTGCGTCCCCAACCGGAGCTAAGGTTGACGACGACCCCTTGTTGTCGCTCCATCATGGCGGGCAAGAAGGCCTTCATGACGTGGAATATCCCCTTGATGTTGACGTCAATCACATTGGAAAACTCTTCCGTTGGCACTTCCCACAGCGGTGCATTCGCATTGATCAGGGCGGCGTTGTTGATCAGCAAATCCGGAGGTCCCACCTGTGCCAGAATTGCCTCTGCCCAGGCACGAACTTCGCTCTCTTGTGCCACATCAACGGTATCGAAACAATGAGGAGAACCGAACGTAGACCGGAGCTCTTGAATCGACCCGGAGTTTCTAGCGCAACCTGCGATGACGTGACCCGCCGAACTCAGCGGCTCAACCAAAGCACGACCCAAGCCGCGACTAACCCCTGTGACTACGATCGTTCGAGCGGCATCCGTCATCGTTAACCTCCAGCATGCAGTGATGTCGATGGCCACTAGCGATCCAAGCGTGAAACCCCATGCACCTGTTGCAACTCGGTGGGTCCCCAACAAATCGCTGCCGCCGTATTCCTATGTAACCGGTAAGTATCCGCACCCAACCCGCGATCGCCAAGGGCATGCGTTTGGCCAAGAGGAGTCACCTCAAGACCCGCTTGATCCCCAGCGCTGGCGAGAGTGTGAAGGGTATCTTTGGGGCATCGATTTGTTTAATCACGGGTACTATTGGGAAGCTCACGAGGCATGGGAGGGTGTCTGGCATGCACACCAACGCGTGGGGCCCGTCGCCGACTATCTGAAAGGGCTGATCAAAATCGCAGCAGCCGGCGTCAAGGCACGCGAGGGTCGGCCGGATGGGATCCGACGACACGGGGCTCGTGCCGAGGAGTTGCTGACGCAAGCAAATTCGATCTTAGCTGGCGACGAAACCGGTTGCGTTGCCGGTCTGCCGATAGAGGCTCTCAAACGCTTGTGCCAGCTGCTTCAATTGCATGCAGACGAAATCGTGAACGACTCGGACCGACCTGTCGTCGTCGTGATGCCCATGCCACTGTGCCCTGACTAGCAAGCTGTCGAGCCAATCATTTTTTGCGTAGAAGCAAGCAGATCCCATGATCTCTGGTGTCAAGCGGGCGAAATCGCTAACTTGAATCTCAGAACTAATCAACGACGCAGTCAAAATGCCGGATCGCTGACCGGCCACGGATCGTTGGCCCCTGGCCCCCATCGTGTGCCACCCCGAGGAGTCGGAAATGATCGCAAGACAGAAATCCTCCATCCTAATCGTCTTCTTGCTGTTGGGAATCGCTTTTTTTGGAGGCTACTTCGTCAAGGATTCGACCGACAACCCAACCTTGCTTTGGCCGGAGCGCACGGCGCTGGCAGCGGGCGGGACACAAGACGATTCATTCGCGATGGCCGTTGGTCGCGTTGACAGCAACGTCGAGGGGCTTTGCATCCTCGATTTTCTCACTGGCGAATTAACCTGCACGGTCCTTGACTATCGACGTGGCAAGTTTAGCTCGATTTTCAAGGCGAACGTAATCAAGGATTTTCGTATTGAGCAGGCTGGGCGCCGCAAATTCCTGCTGCTTTCCGGCGAAGTTAATTTCCCGCGGGGTGCGGGAGCCGCTCGAGCTGCGCAGTCGGCCATCTACGTGCTCGATTCTTCCAGCGGCATGTACGCCGCCTACGGAATTCCCTGGCGACAAGAACTTGCCAGTGGTGGCCGCCCACAGATGGGCCAGCTCATCTTGCTTGACGTCGGGACCGCCCGTACGGCGGCGCTCAGGGACTAGAGCAGTTTTTAATTCGCCCGCCTCGCCCTCCCGTTCCGGCGGGCCGGCGCTAGCGAAGCCCTGGGTCCACTCGTGGCCTAGAACTCTGCTCGTGAACCCGTAAACTGAGTCCTTGAACCTGAAACTCTGCGTCACTCAAGCTTCAAGTCTCGAGCCTTACATGGTTGTCAGCATCAACGGCAGCGACGAAGATGTACCGGAGGCAGCGACGATTGCCGAGCTCCTGGACCACCTCAGTCTGAAGGCTCAGCACGTAGCCGTCGAAGTCAATCTGGAATTGATCCCGAGACAGCGCCATACGGAATTCCGGCTCTCGGCTGGCGATCGGCTTGAAATCGTCACTTTGGTCGGAGGAGGGTGAGCCAAGCGTGTCGACTGATACTGAAACACGAACCGATGGCCAACTACGCATCGGCCGTCACACGCTGCGAAGTCGTCTGATTGTTGGTACAGGAAAGTACGATACGTACGAGCTGATGGCTCAGTCGCTGGCCGAATCGGATACCCACTGCATCACGGTGGCGGTCAGGCGAGAGCGACTCTATGACCAACATGGTCAGAACATTCTGGATTACATCGATCTGGAGCGATACGTTCTGCTGCCAAATACAGCTGGCTGTTACTGCGTAGAAGATGCGTTGCGGACGGCGCGACTTGGACGTGAGATTCTCAAGGGCTTGAACAATCCAGGTGCTGATTGGGTAAAACTTGAGGTGCTGGGGGACAGTAAGACGCTGTTGCCGGACCCGGTCGCGACGCTGCAGGCGACCGAGCAACTCGTCAACGAAGGGTTTGACGTGCTGGTTTACACGTCGGATGATCCGATCGTGGCTCGGCAAATGAAATTGGCTGGTGCGACGGCCGTGATGCCCGCGGGCAGTCCGATTGGATCGGGTCAGGGAATTCTCAATCCGAATAGCATTCGCATTTGTTTGGAGTATCTCAAAGAAGACGATCCAGACTACCCGGTGATCGTGGATGCGGGGGTCGGCACGGCCAGTGATGTCGCCCAGGCCATGGAGCTAGGTGTCGACGGCGTGCTGCTGAACACTGCCATTGCACACGCTCAAGACCCGGTCGGAATGGCACGCGCCATGCAATTGGCATGCAAAGCCGGGCGATTGGCCCACAACTCCGGCCGCATTCCCAAGCGACTCTATGCCACCGCCAGCAGCCCGGAAGACGGCACGGTCGGGCGACCGCGATAGCGCCACTCTCCTTTTACTGTCCAGCAAATGGATTCGTGTCGCCGGCCGATGGACCTGGCTCAGAAGTAACTGCACCTTCTTCCGAGAACGGACTTTGTCCACCGATTTGCTGTCCGGTGATCAAGCGGTAAATGAGGACGATGGTCATGAATTGGAAGGGGAAGAAGATCACCATGCCCAGACCACAGGTGAAGATCAACAGGAAGATCATCAGCAAAAGTATGACCAGCGCCGCCAAGAAGATCGCCAGGACGTTGCCTTTGGTGTAGGCGGCCGAACTTGAGATCGCCTCGACGATTCCTTGATTTCGATCGATGATGAATGGTGACGCAAGACTCAGACGAATGCCGACATAAATGGCCGCAATAAACGCGATGATGCCCAGGAAGATTGCGCCGCCAAGCATGATCGTGTCATCCTGAAGTGGAATCAGGACCAGCAAGGGGGCGAGACAGACAAGCACGACGGCGTAAACCAACAACACGACCAGCAGCTGAGTTAACACCAGACGCACAAAGTAGGGCAGGATGTTAAACGCGCCCTGCATCGGCTCTTGACTGCCAGCCGTCACGTTAAGTGAGTACCGAACGCCGACGGCGGACAGAAACGTGCCGTAGATCTGAGCCCAAATGATGGCGAGCACCTGAAAGACCCAAAAGATTGCCATATTCTGCTGGCCGAGCAGTGCGGCCAACATGCCGAACACCAAGCCGATGATGTAACCCCCGATATAAATGGCCATCAATACCAGACCCAACAAAAAGAAATGCATCAAGTTGTCGCGAAACGTGTTCCATGCGGTCAGCAGGATTTCGACGGCGTTGGTTTGGGTCGGTGTCAGCTCGGCCACGGTACCCTCTTGGGGTAATTCCGTTTCCGTGGAGGGAGCCGCATAGGGGTTGAAGGCACCGCCGGACGCCGCGACGCCGCCCAGGGCGGGATCATTCGTGTTGGCTGCGTTTTGACCGAACGGTGAATCGCCCGTCGTTGCCTCCGGGGTCGGTGATGGCGGGCTCGGAGAGGGCGGAGTCGACGGCACAGACTCGCTGGGAATGGTCACCTGCTGCGAGCAGTTGGGACACACGGCCGCTCGTCCTTCCGTTCCATCGGGCGTACGCAGACGATGATGACACTGCGGGCAGTTGAACTCGATCGGCATCACGAAATCCTTTTGAATCGTTCTCGGAAGCGAGACCCACCCGCCGAGCGAGGCTCAGCCGCAGCGACCGGCTCACAAGTTCCGGGGAGGAGCCGAGACAGCCATAGCAGGCACCCCGGTACGTCGCTGAAGGCCCTCCGGCGATGTTTCAGCTTTGCAGCGACATGACTAGGATACACCATTGGAAACAGTGAGGCGACGCGGGTTATCGGCAGCGGCGGTAGGAGTTGAATGTCCAATTTGCAGCCACGCGAGATTCTTGGACCGGACGGACGCCTGGCCCAACGCATGCCGGGTTACGAGTTGCGATCGCAGCAATTGGAGATGGCCGATGCGGTTGCGCACGCCTTGCGAGACGAACGACATCTGATCGTTGAGGCGGGAACGGGAACCGGCAAGAGTCTGGCCTACCTGGTTCCAGCCATCCTGGCCGTGACCAGTGGCGAGGACCGAACGCCAGCAGCCCGCAGGATTGTTGTTTCCACGCACACGATCAGTCTGCAACAGCAACTGATTGCTCAGGACCTGCCATTGCTGAACAGTGTGATTCCGCGTGAGTTCACCGCCGTGCTCGTGAAGGGACGATCCAACTATGTCAGCCTGCGACGTTTGGCCAACGCCAATGACCGGATCAACAGTCTGTTTTCGGAAGCTGACGAGCTGCAACAACTAAGGAATCTCGTTCGTTGGTCGCAGTTGACCGTCGATGGTTCATTAACGGACTTGGAGTTCCGGCCGGCGGGAGTGGTTTGGGATGAAGTGGCAAGCGACAACGGCAATTGTCTGGGTCGTAAGTGCCCCCCGTTACAACGATTGCTTCTATTATCTTTCCCGCCGCCGCGCTCAACACGCTCAGATCCTGGTGGTCAACCACGCGCTGTTTTTCAGCGACCTGGCGTTGCGACAATTCGGGGCAAGTATCATTCCCGATTACGATGCGGTGATCCTCGACGAGGCGCATACGATTGAGACGGTGGCCAGCGATCATTTGGGGCTGCGAGTCGGGTCCGGGCAGGTCGACTACCTTCTCCGACGTCTTTTCAACGAACGGACGAACAAGGGATTGCTGGTTCACAAGCACTTGGTTGAATCGCAGCAGCAGGTTAACCGTTGCCGCGACGCGGCCGATGATTTTTTTGGTGACTTGCAGCAGTGGTGTCACCAGCGCCCCGCCGACTTCAACGGCAGAGTCGACGCACCGAAAATCGTGGCGAATCGTTTGAGCGCGGAATTAGATGTGCTCGCGCAAAAGATCAAACGACACGCTGAAGGCGTTTCGGACGACTCACAGCGTCAAGACTTCGTTGCCGCGTATGAACGAGTGGCCTCGCTTGCCGAGCGTATCGAAACCTGGCGACGACAAGACGAGCCAGACCTGGTTTATTGGATCGAACGCACACGAGGTCGGCGCTCGGCACTACGTTCAACGTTGGCGGCCGCTCCGATCGATGTTGGCGGAGTTCTCCGCGAGCACCTATTTCAGCAGACCAAGTCCGTCATTATGACGAGCGCGACTCTGGCCACCGGGCCAAAGGCAAATTTCAGCTTCTTCAAGTCACGCATTGGAATCACCGGTGCCCAGGAATTGCGAGTTGGCAGCCCCTTCGATTTTACGCGTCAGGCCGAGTTGATTCTGGTGCGCGGAATGCCGGACCCGAACAAGGATCGCGATGGCTTCGAGCGTCTTTGTGTGGCCATGATTCAGCGCTATGTCGAGCGCACCGATGGCCGTGCGTTCGCTCTGTTCACCAGTTACGACATGATGCGTCGGGTGGCGGTTGGACTGGCGAACTGGCTCAGCCACCACGACATCGCACTCTTCAGTCAAGCCGACGGATTGCCTCGGCATCAAATGCTGCAACAGTTCAAAGCTAACCCGCGCTCGTTGCTGCTCGGGACCGACAGCTTCTGGCAGGGTGTGGACGTTCCGGGCGATGCCCTGCGGAATGTGATCATCACAAAACTGCCTTTCAGTGTGCCCAGTCAGCCGCTGTTGGAAGCGCGAATGGCATTGATCAAGGCCTCCGGTGGAAATCCGTTTCGTGACTATCAGCTGCCCGAAGCGATTATCAAGCTGCGACAGGGGTTTGGCCGTCTGATTCGTACACGCCAGGACTCGGGAATTGTCGTGATCCTTGACCCACGAATCTATTCGCGACCCTACGGACGGACGTTTGTCGCCTCGCTGCCAGAGTGTGGGATCAGCGAGGAGTCGGTTGCAGGCGACGGCGACTCACTCGACCCCTGGGTGTGATCTAACCCACGATTCAACCGTGATGGCTATTTGCTGGCCGAGACGTTCAGGATGGGGCGATCCCTTTCCGCTGGGCACGGGCGTGACGCTCGAGATCCTGTTGTCGCTAAGGGTCTTGGACGTCGAAGCTACCCAAACCGCCAAGGATTGACCGCATGTTTCGGGCCGCTTACAGTAAAATGTTTTCCTGCGGCGGGATTTCTCCACCGTTCGAATTTCGGAACAGACGCTTGGTGCTTGCGGCTCAATTCATGCTGGCGAAGAGAATCATTCCCTGTTTAGATGTCGACCAAGGTCGGGTCGTCAAGGGCACAAATTTCGTCAACCTGCGAGACGCGGGTGATCCGGTCGAGGTGGCATCGCGTTACGAACAAGAAGGTGCCGACGAATTGGTGTTTTTGGATATCACGGCCAGCCACGAACAGCGCGACATTATGTTGGACGTCGTTCGTAGAACAGCCGAGCAAGTCTTCATGCCGTTAACGGTGGGAGGTGGCGTCCGAACGCTGGACGACATTCGCGCGCTGCTGAAGGCCGGTAGCGACAAGGTCTCGATTAATTCCGCCGCATGCCGCGATCCGGAGTTCGTGCGGGAGGCCGCGCGGCGTTTTGGCAGTCAGTGTATCGTCGTCAACATTGATCCCAAACGTATCGAGCGTGAAGGTCAGGAGGTGTGGGAAGTCCATATCAACGGTGGCCGGCTTCCAACCGGACTGGAGGCGGTCAGTTGGGCTCGTCAGGTGGAAGACCTGGGTGCCGGCGAAATCGTGTTGACGAGTATGGACTGTGATGGAACAAAGGACGGCTACGATTTGGAAATCACTGCCGCGGTCAGTCAAGCCGTGCAGATTCCGGTCGTGGCAAGTGGAGGGGCTGGGTCCCCGGAACACATGGCGGATGTCATCGAGTTGGGGCACGCCGACGCAGCGCTAGCGGCGAGCATCTTTCACTTCGGTGAGTATTCGATTCACGAGACAAAACAAGTGCTGGCCGATCGCGGCATTCCGGTGCGCCTTTAATTGGGGATAACGGGGATAACGATGTCTTCAGAAGCGAGCAATCTGGACCTCGAGCTTTATTCCGGTAAGCAGCGGGAACTGGAAGTTGACAAGCTGTTTCGAGCTTGCGTCAAGCTGGAGGGAAGTGACCTTCACCTGAAGGTCGGTAAGCCGCCTTACGTGCGGATCCGCGGTTCGCTACGGCCGCTCAATCGTGACGCCATCGAAGCCGAAGAAATGGTCCGGCTGCTGTTCCCCATGCTGAATGAGCGCAACCGACACATTTTTGACGAGGATGGTGGCGCTGACTTTGCCTACACCGTGGATGTGAATGGCGAGTCCTGGAGATTTCGCGTCAACATGCTGCAACAGTTGGGCAAGGTAGGGCTGGTTGCGCGACGAATCAATAACTTCATTCCCGACTTCGGGGGCTTGAATCTGCCACCGATTATGGAGTCGTTGTGCAGATTCGATCAGGGGATGGTTCTGTTGGCGGGAGTTACAGGATCCGGCAAGAGTACGACCATTGCCTCAATGTTGAACTGGATCAATGGCGAATACCGTAAACACATCCTGACCTTGGAAGACCCGATCGAGTTTATCTTCCACGAGGACAAATCACTGATTAATCAGCGAGAGATCGGCATGGATGTCAAGGACTTTGCCATCGGCATGAAGCATGCCGTCCGCGAAGATCCGGATGTGATGCTGGTTGGTGAAATGCGTGACCAAGAAACGTTCATGACCGCGATCCACGCGGCCGAAACAGGTCACCTCGTTTTTGGAACCATTCACGCTTCTAGTGCGGCGACGACGATTGGAAGAATTCTGGACCTGTTCCCCGAAGAAATGCATTCCGCCTTGCGCAGCGCGATCGCCTTTAACATGAAGGGCATCGTGGCTCAGAAGCTGCTTCGTTCGATCCAGGACTCAGTCGGTCGAGTCCCGACCGTGGAAGTGATGACGTTCACGCCCACGGTTCGAAAACTGATCCTGGAGGAAGAGGATCACAAATTGCCGGATGCCATCCGAATGAGCGGAGAGGACGGAATGCAGGACTTCACGATGAGCCTGAAGTCCCTCGTCGATGATGAGCTGATCGATCGACCGACCGCATTTGCCGTGGCACCCAACGTCGAGGCACTCAAGATGGCGCTGAAGGGCATCGATGTGTCACAGCCTGGAATTCTCTGATGTTGCGTACTCTTTGTTTTGCTGTCGTGACGGTCTTGATGGTACTCTGCTGCGCGGATCTGGCGTGGGCGCAATGGCCCGAGTATGAGCTGGGCAAACAGCCTCATACCATGGATCGCGGAACGGGAAGCTACTTGAGTTGGATCAAGTTGGGGAGCATCTTCCTGTTCTATCTGCTGTGGGTGAAGACGTCCGATTGGGTTAACACCGATTGCCAAATCCTGCAGATGCCCTACTCGGTTTGGAATGTCATCAACTTTGCGCCTTTCGTGGCGGCGCTGTTTTTGGTCCTGACGATCCCCATCTTTGCCGCCGGCATGACCATCCTGGTGTTGGCCTACATCGTGCCCTTGGCGATTTACATCGTGCAACGAAACAGCATCGTCGACCCTCATGAACGCGTCATGACGCCGGCGCACATTCGCTACCTGTTGTCAGGGCAGGCGCGGAAAGCGGGCCTTGGTTTCTCGAGTGAGCGAAAGGCCGCCCACGAAAAGGGAGCGCCCGTCACGTTTGAGGCACTCGGCGGTACAGACAAGCAGAATCAGGCGAACATCATTTCGGCTCGACAGTCGTCAGGCTACCTCATGGCCAAGGAGTTGGTGGCCGAGCTGGTCAATCAACGTGCTGATAAATGCATGCTCGACTACACCCGCGATGCGGTTGCCGGCCGCTACCAAATTGACGGTGTCTGGCACGAATCTGAAGGGCAGGATCGCGAGGCCGGCGACGAGATGTTGGGTGTCTTTAAGCGGATGGGGAATCTAAATGTCGAGGAGCGCCGCAAGCGACAGTCCGGCGAGTTCTCGGCCGAATTCGAAGGTACGACCTTCAAGTGCATGCTGATTAGCCAAGGTACGCAGACCGGTGAACGCGTTGTCTTACAAATCGATCGGCCGCGCACGTCCTTCGGTTCACTCCGCGAACTTGGCATGCGCGAGAAAGCGGAAGAAAAGCTCCGCGAGATCCTGGCGCTTGACGAGGGCATCGTGCTCTTCTCGTCGCCTCCCGGCGGTGGTCTGACCACGACGATGACCCTGGCCCTGGGCTTGACTGACCGATATTTGCGCGACTTCCTTGCCTTTCAGGATGCAGCGAGTCCAGAACCGTTGGCCGAGAACATCGAATTAGTCACGTACGACGTTAGGAAGGGTGAGCAACCAGAGCGAGTTCTTGAGACCTTGCTGCGGCGCGAGCCCAATGCCGTCGTCGTCTACGATTTGGCGAACGCGGACGTCGTCAAAACGCTCTGCGATGCCTCCATGGACAGCAAGATGATCACCACCGTCATTCGCGCCAAAGAAGCCGTGGAGGCTCTACTGCGTGTCTTGCTGTTGAAAGTACCGGCCGCCAAGTTCGCGCCCGCCGTTCGTGCCGTCATCAATCAGCGACTCATTCGACGACTTTGCGAAGAGTGCCGCCAACCCTACGAACCTTCACCGCAACTGCTCAAGAAGCTGGGGATTCCCGAAGGCCGTGTCGACCATCTCTATCGGCCGCCCGATCCCTCCCAGGAGAACGACAAGCCATGTCCGCAGTGCAATGGGATCGGCTACTATGGACGAACCGCGATCTTCGAAATTTTGCAGGTCGATGATAAGATTCGCCAAGCGCTGATGAAGCAACCCAAATTGGAGATTCTGCGCAAGATCTCGCGACAGGCCGGAAATCGCAACCTCCAGCAAGAGGGCATCGTGCTTGTCGCGCAAGGCATAACTTCAGTGCAAGAACTCAGCCGCGTGCTGAAACAATAAATACAACACGAGGTGCCAGTCGAATGTGGATCACGATCATTTGCGGTCTCATCATCGCACTGTGCGTTGCCATGAACCTGAATGAAGGGATGTGGACCAACGCGCTAAAGATGTTCAATGCGCTCTTTGCGGCGATGATTGCGACTAACCTGTTCGAGCCAGCGGCGGCCTTTCTTGCCGAAACGTTTCCTTCGATCACCTACTTTGCCGACTTCTTGGCTCTGTGGGGGATCTTTTGCCTGGCTATGGGCGCCTTGGATCTAGCGACTGGCTTCATTTCGCGGACCAAAATCCGATTCAAACTGCCAGTCGAACAGGCAGGACGAATCGTCTTCGGAGCCCTCTTGGGCTGGGTGATTGTTTGCTTCTTCGTCTTCACACTGCATACGGCTCCCACAGTCCGCAGCAGTTTTGGCAAGACTTTCGCAGAAACACCAACGTCCACGCACTTCTTCGTTTCACCCGATCGTCTCTGGTTGGGCTTCATGCAGAGTCGATCGGAGAATGCCCTGGCCAATTCGCCTCCCTCGGTCTTCGACGAGAAGAGCGAATTCATTTTGAAGTACGGTCAGCGGCGAAAGAACTTTGAGGACGTGCCAGGTTTGAAGGTTAAGTAGGAGGCCGAGGCAGATCGTCTGGCGCGCTTATGTCCGCCGAGAGTGTTTCTCAACAGCTATCCGGTACGGAACCCCAAGAGGTTGAGCAGTATCGCTCGCTCAGTGCCCTGGCGATCGCGTCGCTTCTGCTGGGCGTGGTCTCGGCCTTCGCTGTCGCTCATCCAGGTGCGTGGGTCATTGCCGTCGCCGCCGTCGTTTGCGGGCTCGTCGCCCAGATTCGTGTCGCCCGCCGTCCGGATACCTTGACCGGTCGTCGTCTTGCCCTGCTGGGAATGGGATTGGGATTGTTCTTTGGCTGCTGGGGCGTTTCGCGCTACACAACCTACAATTGGGCCTTAACCCGGGACGCGCGCTCCTTCGCCGAACAATGGCTGGCTGCTGCCCGCGACGGAGAATTAGAAGTGGCCCATCAAGCCACGCTCGGCAAACGACGTCGCCAGCCCGAAGGAACCATCTTGACCGAGTACTACCAGAACAACCCAGAGCAGCTCAACGCCATGCAGGAGTTCTTCAGCGAAGGCATGGCCAAGCGTCTGGTGGACCTGAAGGGCAAAGGCCAGATACAGTTTGAGCGCACAGCCGGCTCCTTCACACAGTTTGGCACTACGACCATGGCACTCCGCTATTACGTTGTTCCCGATAAGCCCTCACAGCCGAAGCTGCATCTGCAGATCGAACTCTCTCGCCACGCGGAAGATGATGGCTTCTATTGGTCGGTGCTCAGCGTCGATGATACTCGAATGTTCGACGAGCGACCGTTCTAGATTTAGGACGCGACGCTGATCGATCCCGCGCCCTATTCCTCGAGCGACGCTTCTTTTAAGATCTTGCGGGCCGCCTCAGCTTGATCTTGCCGGACGACGAGGTGGATGTCGAACACGCCCGAAAAGCCACCTTGTTGTTCGCCTTCTGTAAAGCACTCGATCCCCGCCGCTTCCAAGGCATTTTTGATAATCTCGGCTTCGTTGGGGTTGCTGGTTGTGTAGATGCGAACCGTTTCGGACATGCGTGGGCGCCCTAATCCATAGCGATGAGCGTACGGTCACGATTTCGCAGCCGCGTTGCGGCTACGAAGCCATCAGTCGATGTTGGTATTCGGACTGAGGTCGTGTTTGTGCGGCAGCACGACGCGTGATCAAGGTCTCGAATTTCCCCATTTGGACGGTTTCGCCATCCTGATTAATCAGAGAACGCTGCCAAACCACCCGACCACGCTTGCGGCCCTGCGCGATGACTTCCAAAACCTCAGTGATCACGTGAACCCGATCACCGAAATACACGGGTTTGAGGAATTGCCACTCCGACACACCGAGAAAGGCAACCGTGTCAACCAATGGACTCTCACTGCTCAATCCTGCCGTAAAGGCAAGGCCCAAGAGGCCATGAGCAATGGGCTTACGGAACATCGATTGGTCCGCAAATTCACCCTCTTCGTGCAGCGGGTTATAGTCGCCGGTCAAACTCGCAAAGCTTGCGACATCGTCCTTTGTCACGGTCCGACACGGACTGATCCAGCGATCCCCGCAACGCACGTCTTCCAGGTGCAGAAGCTGCGTCATCTTTTCTTCCGTTTGAGTGAGAGATGTCACGATGAGCCACCGTTCGCGTGAGGGTTTGTATCGTCGACCTTCGCTTCGATCAAGGTCTGTCCTTGTCGTACCCGCGCTGGTCGTCAAAACCATCGATCGTCAAACTGCGGTAGATGCGACGAATCGGTACTCTTTTCGGGTGCGGGGGCAAAGCTTAGCAGCCGGCTCGAGTTCACTCTCGTTATCACCGCTAGCTGCACAACCTTTAGTCGAGCCGCTGGCAGATCCGTTGTCAACTGGAGAATTAAATTCTTTTTTCAACTCGACGTACCCCGTGCCAGACTACTCACCGGACTGATCCGGCGTCAGGCCGCGCTCATGTACACCGCGACCATCCCGAGGGATTTTCAGGATGTATGTCACCACCCAGCCAGTGGCGAGGCCGAACACGATGATGACGGACCCCGCCAGGAGTCCGATTAGCACGCCGATGGGCGAGAGTTGGGCTGAAGCGAGCATGCCCAGCGCGATCAGCATGATGACCAGCAACACGCGTCGACGAGCGGGTCTGAATCGACGAGGTCCAATCTCGGAGTCGGGGCGACGGAGCATGATGCTGGAGTGGGGTTGTCGGTCACCAGGCGGTACGCAAGCGGCAAAATCGCAGCGGACTAGTGCCTCTTCGCTTCGCGGTAGGTTGCTGCTTAGGGTCTGGACTGAGGGTGATTGCCGACATCGCTTACGTCGCTGCCACCCTCTTCATTTTTTCCAGTCCGGTTTGTGCGACAACTTTAGCATCTTGCTGCCAGTATTCGCGGTTGAATAATTCAAGCGAGAATGTTCCGCTAAACCCGGCTTTGCGAAGATCGGACATGATGGCTGCAAGTGGCGCGTCACCGTCTCCCGGGTAAACGCGGTCAGCGTCGCCGATCTTTGCTCGCGGGATGTTTGGGTAGTCGTTCATATGCATGACGTGAATCGATTGCCCGTTGATTAGCTTCAGCCCCGGAAATTGGGAACCGCCTTTGTAGATATGGTAGACATCGGGCAATAGGCAGGCGTCGGGGTGTGCCGACTCGACGGCGACGAAGATCAGCTCGCCCAATCGACTGAGCGATTTGGAGAATCCCCAGAGTTCCAGTTGAGGTGTCACGTCCATCGAACGCCCCAGTTCGAGCAGCGCGTGATAGCGCTCGGCGGCGTGAAATAGGTTCAGGTCCGTCTGGTCCGTCGCGCCTACGGGAGGTGCAGCGATACGTGTGCCGCCAATCGAACGCACAAGATCCATATCCCGCTTCATATTCTCGATGCCCTTGGCCCGCTCCGTGTCGTCGTCCACGATCCATTTCGCGAATCCGATCGCACTGTCGACGGTAATGCCCGAGTCGCTCAACTGCTTTCTCAGATCCTCTAGCTTGCCACCGCCTTTGACATAGTCGCGAATTTCGCCAATCCAGGGCTCAATGCCGTCGTACCCAACTTCGGCAACGAGATCGACCGTCTGAGGGAGCGTCAGTTTCTGGCCCCGGATGGTGCTGGTGTTCAGACAGAAGCGTGGCGCCGGGCGATTGTTGGCGACACTGGCCTGGGCTGCCTGGGTCCAGTGGCTGGCAGCTCCGGCACCGATGACTGTGGCCGAGTGTTGCATAATCTGGCGACGAGTGATGGGCTGGGTCATGGACGATATCACCTTGCAAGTTGAAAAGGGTTCTGCACGAAGGCGTCGTGATTCTATACGCTAATGGCCGCTGTTCGGAAAAAAAAGACGATACAGGGAGCCAAAGATGGACAAAGCGATAATCGCACTTGTTGCGTTGACAGCGATGGAGATCGTGTTAGGGATCGACAACATTGTCTTCATTTCCATTCTGACGGGACGACTTCCTGAAAAACAACGCGCATTGGCCTTCCGACTCGGTCTTGGCTTGGCGCTTATCTTACGTGTCCTTCTCTTACTGATGCTGACTTGGATCATGCGACTGGATCAGCCAATCTTCATGTTGGAATCACTTGGGATCAATGAAGAATGGTTCAAGCGAATTGACCCCTCCGACCCGCACGCCGTGGAACATTGGCATGAAGTCTGGCAGGGTATCAACGAGGTGTCGTATCGCGACCTTATTTTGTTGGGTGGTGGTTTGTTTCTGGTTGCCAAGAGCGTGTATGAAATTCACCATCAGTTGGAGGGTGCGGATCACGGGAGAGATGCACCAAAAAAGATCAGCATGGGAACGGTGTTGATTCAAGTGGCTTTGCTGGACATCGTCTTCTCACTGGACTCCGTCATCACGGCCGTGGGGATGGTCGACGAAGATCAGCTCTGGGTGATGATCACAGCGGTCATCTTATCCATCGGGATCATGGTGATTTTTGCCTCGAGAGTTGGCGAGTTTGTCAATCGCCATCCGTCGCTCAAGATGCTTGCCTTAAGCTTCTTGATACTCATCGGTGTGATGCTGATTGCCGAGGGCGCCGGCACGCATATGAACAAGGGCTATATCTACTTTGCGATGGCGTTTGCCTTGATGGTCGAAGGGCTCAACATGCGCGTCCGTTCCGCGAAGAAGCGACACGAAGCGGCACCGGAATCAAGTTAAGAAGACGACTTGTTCAACGCCGCGAAACGGCCGCGAGTCCGCGCTCTGCAAGTTGCCGAGTTGTGCCGCTACTTTGACGGATAGCCGTTCGAAAGAAGATACGCGCGGCGCCATACTGTCCTTTGGCAAGACACTCGTTGCCGTGTCGAATGAGTTTAATCGCTTCGGCTTCCTCACGAGTCCTCTGGGTTTGTTGGCTTTGTCGAGCTCGCGCGGCGATCTGCTGCAGGGACTGTCCGGAGGGTTGCGACCGAATCTGTTCCGTCATCCGCTGTGCGGCGATCTGTTCTGGGCTTTGGGGGCGACCGCGTGACCGTCGTGCGGCTTCGGCAAGCACGGCCGCGTCCCACTCGCGATGGTCGATAATGGTGGCCGACACCGAGACCGAATTTGATCCAGTCGATGAAAAACGACTCTGCGAGACAGGTCCTAGCAACGGCAGGCCACGCGTCGATCGTGAGGCAATCGAAGATTTCGTTCCGCCGGCGAAGGCCGTACCTCCGTCGGGAACGACAACATTCAATGGCATCTGGAAAACACGGTAGGTCGGCAGCTGGACGGTCTGGCCGCGAACGACCAACGGTCCGCTTGTGAGCAGACAGACAGCAAAGCTGGCCCATCGGATCAGTCGTCGACGTTGCCTGGCAGTCATCACGGCAGCAATGCTCCTTAGAAATCGACATCCTTGGATGAATGTATTCTATGCCTCGCGGAAGAATTGGCCTAGAGAATCGTCGCGTCAGGGTTCCTTGTGCCGCCGGTTGGCATCGGTCATTATCAGAGAGGAACGAAGCTCGGTTGCCAAGGAAAAAACGAGGTTGAACGCATGACGTTGGGTCGGTCTGGCAGTCCCAATCAATTTGCTTCGGCGCTGTCAAAGCAAGCCCGATTGGCTGATGCGATGGACGAGACATGTCAATCGATTCGACAGTCTCAGCCGACCGCTCCGAGCCTCACGATCGTGTTTGCCTCGCATCACCATGCCGATGCCTGGGAAGAACTTCCCGCTGGAATCTGCACACGTTTACAGACACAAGCATTGATGGGATGTTCCGGTGAATCGATTGTTGGAAAATGCAGCGAAGTCGAAGAGCAACCCGCGTTGTCGATCTGGGCTGCCTGGACGGCAGAAAAGGTCTTCACGCCGATTCATCTAGAATTCCAAAACACGCCCGAGGGCGGTGCGATTGTTGGTTGGCCAGACGATATGACTCAATGGCCCGACACATCGACGTTGTTGCTGTTGGCTGAGCCATTCACGTTCCCGGCCGACTATCTATTGGAGCGGCTGAATGAAGATCGTCCTGGAGTGCCCGTCCTAGGTGGAATGGCCAGTGGCGCTGCGGCGCCGGGCGAGAATCGGCTCTTCGTGGGGACAGAAGCCCTTTCCAGCGGAGCGGTTGCTGTTCTTCTGGACGATACTTTGCAATGCAGCAGCGCCGTGTCGCAGGGGTGTCGTCCGATTGGTGAGCCCATGGTGATCACGAAGGCCGACCGCAATGTGATCCATGAGCTAGGCGGTGTCCCCGCGATGGACCGACTGCAAGAGACATTCGTGCAGTTGCCAACGCGCGAGCAGTTGATGGTGCAGCACGGCCTGCACGTCGGTCGCGTGTTGACGGAATACCAGGAACAGTTCGAAGCTGGAGATTTTCTGGTGCGAAACGTCGTGGGCATCGATCGTGCGGAGGGTTCGATTGCGATCGCCGATTTTGTCCGCGCTGGACAAACAGTTCAGTTTCACGTCCGCGATGGTCAGACAGCCCACGATGATTTGGAGCTGATTCTGTCGGAACGCAAGAAGACGTTTGCGGCTCAAGCGGGTCTATTGTTCACCTGCAATGGTCGCGGCACGCGGCTGTTTTCTGATTCCGACCACGACGCCCGAGCCATAGCGAAACACTTTGGCGATATCCCGTTGGCGGGTTTCTTCGCGCAGGGCGAGATGGGCCCGGTGGGCGGCTCGAATTTTCTTCACGGCTTTACTGCCAGCCTAGCGCTCTTTCGGTAAGCAAGGAGTCTTCCACAAATGCCAAGCGCAACCCGACCCGAGGCTGTTGACCCACCCGCTGCGAGCCGCCGGAGTTCCCGCTGGGTGACCATGCTTGCGGTCCCGCCGCTATTGATCGTGTTGTTCGTTGTTGGTCTCCCTTGGATCGTCTCCAACACGAGCATTCTTAATGGATTGTTGAAGAGCGGGCTGGCCGGACATGAAATCGAAGCTTCGATCGGTCAGGCCCGCCTCGGCTGGATGACGCCTGCGAGCCTTTACGACATCCAGCTCAGGGATGAGCAGGACCGATGGTCGCTCGACGCGGATCGAGCTTCGACCGAATTAACACTCCTGCAATTGTTGTTGTCACGCGGCGACTTGGGTCAATTCAGCATCAAGGGACCCACCTTAGTTGTGAATGCTGACAAACCTTGGCCCGAAATGCCGCAAGAAGAAGAACCGCCGGCTGAGGAAGGTGAGATGGAAGGACTCGAGCGGCTCCGCGTCCTGATCGAAGATGGTCGCGTCCTTGTGCGCACGGCGACCGGCGATGAGCCGGACGAATTTGTGCGCGGCGCCAATCTTGTCATTGACTATGAACGGAACCAGGACAAGCGCAGTGTCGTGATTCAACGTGGCAAGCCGATCGAGCGCGTCGAGCTGACGAAAGAGATGTGTGACCTGGGGCTGAAATACGTCTTGCCGATCCTGGCGGACGTAACTTGGGTCCGAGGGGCGCTGTCTGTCGAGCTAGATCGTTGCGAGATTCAGTTAGGTGACCCGCAAGGGACGCGAGTTGATGGTCGACTCTACATCCACTCGATCGAGTCAGGCTTGCATGAGGCTTGGGTGAGTGAAGTCGCGACGGCCGCAAGTCTGTTGGGCGACATGAAAATGCCTGAGTCAGTTCGCTTAGCTGACGAATCGGTCGTACGCTTCAAAGTCAGTGACGGTCGTGTCGAGCACGAGAACCTCCAATTTGGTCTCCCGGAGGTTTCGCCGGATCTCGTCATCACGACCACGGGAACGGTCGGCTTCGACCAGTCGTTGGATTTGGTGGCCACCCTTCCGCCTTTTGGCGACTGGATGGGCGACGGGGTGTTTGGCCAGGCCATGCGCGCTGGGCGTCTGGAATTGGCGGTTGCGGGAACTTTGGAGCAGCCGCAAACCAAATTGCTTGGTGGCGAAGAAATCCTCAAGGCTTTGCCGATCGTCGGTCCCATGACCAAAGAGAACGTGACCGATGAAGACGTCCAAGAGACACTGGACGACGTCGGCGAGGTGGTCGATGAAGCGGTTGATCTACTGCGAAACTTTCGCCAGCAGCGTGAGGAACGGATGAAGCAACGCGAGGAAGAGGGCATCGAACGACGCCGACCATTCCAACGACTGCGTGAACGCCGACGGGCACGTCAGACACCTCGCTGACGTGAGCCTTTTTGCCTGAATCGTCATCCGTCATTTCTGTGATGAGGGCAGATGGCTGCGGCGAACCACTAGAGCAACATACTGTTTTCCGTGTCCGGGAGGGCGAGGCTCCTGCCGAGCCGCATGAGCGCAATCGGCTCGGCAGGACGCCCTCCCGAATCGCGTGCGCGGAATAGGGTAATCCGCTCTAGTTCTCTCGTTTTCGGAACAGGTTAAACAGCGGTACCTGCGGCGCACCCTCGACAGGATTCTGGATTTCCATCGTGGCGATCCCCGTCAGGCGATCGGACTTCATGGTGAATTCGGCATCCAAGCCTCGAAACCAGGCCATCACGGGTGAGGCGAAGGTTGCCTTCGGCGATTCGGCTTCAGCAACGCGAGATGGCCATCGCGTCGACGACCAATGCTGACCGTAGAGTGGGTGACTCAGGAGCTCGTATTCACCCCCCAAAGCGCAGATGAGTGTGACCCCCAACACTTTCTCGGCCGTCGACAACGCTTCGTCTGCCGGAACACCCAATTGTTGCGTCATGTTATGCAACAAGCGCGTATTTCCGACCGATGTTTGGTACGCACGTTGAAAATCAAGCGCGGCGAACCAGCTGCGGACCTTCGACTTCGTGAGATCATCGATGTGGATACGCAGCTGAGCGTCATTATCGGCTTGTTCGATCGTCAAGTCAGTGGTTGCATCACTCAACACGCCTCGATCAACTGCAATCACCGAGAACTCATCAAGCCTTCTTTGCCAAAGTCCAAAGGGCATCCTGGCGTAACCGTCCTCGTCCGGCGTGGGCGGTCGATCGAGCGGAATCGCATCGAAGAAGCCGAGTCGCGGAAAGGAGCCGACGTATGCCGGGGCGGTCCTCAGGACTTGCAGGATTCGCAGTGTCCGTTGTGGCACGAAGTCGACCGGAACCTCTTTGTCCTGGATTCCGAGGAACATGATGTGTTCTTTGATTTCTGGACGGTAATTCCCACCTTGCAGGACAGCTTGAATCGTGACCGCGTTGTCGCTGGACGAGCGTACAACATCGCGCGATGGTGGGCCAACCACCGTCAGCATGCGTCCGTACTCCGCCGGAGCAAAGGGCAGCATCTCCATGCGGATGATCAATCGCTCTCGCCCTTTTTGTTTGAGTGGAGTTCGTTTCAGCTCCAGCACTAATGCATCAATCTGGCTCCAGCTTTGTTTATGAAAGCTCTGGATCTTCTTCAGCGTGTTGGCCTCCGCTGGTGTGATTCCGCTGATCGGCACATCGGGGATGGGTAAGAATCGGCCTCGAGCTCCGCGTCGCGAGTCGACGAAGTGACCGTTTTGCTTCAGCAGCCGACTGCCATCGGCGCGCGATTCGAAATACGTTGGCAGCAGTCCACTCTGATGGAGTTCTTCGACGGTATCGTGAGGCTTGTCTTCGTGGATCGCCGCCAAATGAGCCATGTTGACCAATTCCATTTGCGTGATGGCCATCAGTCTACGTCGTAACTCGATCTGATACTGAGGTGAAACGAGTCCGTGGAAGAAGGCCGGCGAAATATAAGTGAAGACGGTCTCTTTCTTCGAGCTTGGGTAACGCTTGCGGGCGTTCCGAAAAGCTTCCGAAGCACCGAGCGGGGGTTCGCCATCGCACACGCGAATGAATCGCTTGGCAATCGCTTTTGAATTGGTCACCAAATGGTACGCGCCATGCACGACATGAAATGAACGCAGTTCGTTGTTGGGAGTGCTGGCGAACGACACTTTGCGACCGAGCAGTTCGATGTCCTCAAAGGTTGCTCCGTCTTTCTTGCGTTCGCGGACGGCGTTGGTTCGTTGAGATCGTAGTTCTCCTGTCAGCAGATTGTTTCTTGCTTCGAATAGAATCCCGACGGCTGCACCTTCTCGCAGATAAATGTCGCGTCCGATCACGGCGACATCCGAAATGATGCGTGGTCCAAGCAGGTCTGCCAAACTGGTTTCACGCAGTCCAAGTTGCTGCTGAACGCGTTCTTCGAGCAGGGGGTCATGACCGCGCATCACCACCATTCGACCCACGCTGCCCCCATTCTGTTCAAGCAGGCGTTTAGACCAGAGATAATTCGTGAAGCTTCCAAAACGAACATAGAAGCATTCCTCGGGGACCCGCATGGCGATTGGTTCCACCTCGACATCGTCCGATGGTGTTGGGACTCGCACCTTGGGCCACTCGATTTCGTCGGGCAATGAGAGGTTGGCTTCAATATCGAGTGGAGGTGGTCGCATCAAGGCTCGTTGCAGCGCACGCATTCGCATCGATTCGACATCTAGAATCAACAGCAGCGACTCCTGAGAAACGGGCGGTTTTGCATCGCTATCCTCGTCGACCAAAGGGGACGGTAAGCCGAGTCGCTTCGCAAGCATGGCGGCAAGGTATGTCTCTACGATTACTGGGTAGTCACTTCTTAACTTCTGCAACTCAGCAACGGCGGTGAATTGACGCCACCACGAGCCGCGTAGCTTTTCGAAAAGCTCGTCATCTTGCTTGGGCAGAACCGTGCACGTATGACGACCTGGCGTGCGAATGGTTACTTGAAAAGGCCTGTCGCCTTTGAATAGAAAGAACGCCGTGACCGTTGTTCGGCCGGATGGCCGCGAGGCACCCACGATCTGGCGCAGTGTGCCCAACAGGCGTGTATGACCGAAAGCTGGATAGAGGACGCGCCCGTTGCGCTGCTCAATTGAGTACCCGTTGGTGTCGACGATCGACGAGTCTTCGGTTGGATCTAATCGGACGGTCACACGTGCAACACCGAAAGGAGTCCCAGTCGCCGCCTGAACAATTGGCGCGGCACGCACGTGCGAGAAAGACAAGACGGTAGTCAGAGCGACGATTGGGCCGAAAACGAACGTCCATGATCGCATCGCGTTCTCCTCAATCTTTGGCTTGATGCGGTAATCGCGGGGTCCAAATCATGCACCCGTCTGTTCCAGTGGCAATCGTAGTCGAAAACAGGCGCCGGTGGATACAGATGAATCCCGTTGCAGGTCACCGCCCAAGTCGCGGGCTAGCCGTCGAGATAAGGCCAGCCCCAATCCCACGCCTGGTGCGGTGCGTGCGGCTTCCTCCGACGATTTATGGAACGGGTGGAACAGTCGCTTGGCCACGTCTCGCGGGATACCAGGGCCGTGATCGGCGACCCGAATCATCAATTCGTCCGACGACACTTGCGTCTTGATCTCGATGGTTCGATTCTCCGCCTGATCGGCATATTTGCAGGCGTTTTCAATGAGATTGAACAGGATCTGCTCGATAGCCGAGCAATTCGTCCGAATCGTCCGGGCCGCTACGGTAGCATCCGTGTCCCACGTCAACTCCATCTGAGCCGCGGCGGCTCGCTCATTCAATCGATCCTTGGAACGCTGGAGCAGCTGGTCGATCGAGACCGTCTCGTGGTTCGTTTCCGAGCGACCGCGCTCCAGGCGAGCAAACGCCAAAACGTTCTCAACCAGATGTGTCAATCGATCGGCTTCCGACGTCAACGTCCGCAGGTATTCACCCCGCTGCTCGGGATCCTTGACCATGTCGTCGGCCAGCATTTCAGAATACATTCGAAAAGTTGTGAGCGGAGTGCGCAATTCATGTGTGACCGCCGACACAAAGGTTGCACGGCGCTCGCTCAACCGAATCACTCCCAGCAAGAGAATAGCGACCGCAACGGTAGCCAGTAGCAGGCAGACCCAGGCGACAGCCAACGCAATCCGGATCGGGCCGTGCGTCGATGGTTGAAGTGGCAGAGGGGGAACCTCCAAAGCTACGGGTAAGCTGGCCATCATGCGATGTCGAAATTGCGGATTGTCCCGCGTCATTGGAATCAGATCAGCACCCGGGAGGTAGGCAACGGTATCCTGCATCAACCATTGCTTCAGCCGCGGCCAATTGAGCCAACAGCCCTGGACGACGGCCTCGCCATTGATCGTGACCAGGCGAGCGTACAACAGTTTGTCACCTATCCAGATCGGGCGACTAATGCCTTCGGCGGCGATGGGGTTGTCGATCGGCTGCAGCCAGTTTTGGCCTTCACGTTGTTGACGAATTGCTTGTTGCCCCAAGTTCTGGAAGGCTCGGCTGCGTTCTTGGTATTGGAAATCCGGATTCTGTGCAACGAAGTTCGAGGCTTGCGGCTGGTCTGTTTGTGCTGCCGCTTGGGCTTGCTGGCTAGACTGTTCGAGCGATTGGCGATTGGGGTTCGGCTGAGGTCCCGACTGAACATTCCAGGCAATCGAGTCGGAAGCGTTTGGCTGAACTTCGTCCACTGTTTCTTTCGGCAGCGCATCGAGAAAGTCGATATCTCGGCACGCGGTCTCGAGCTGTGCTGGTAACCGACCGTTCTCCGAAATGGTGTCCGTATTCTTCGTGTCTTTCTGAACCGCTGAACGCGGCGTAACGGGAAGCTGTGGCGAGCTCCAGGCGCCGGAAGCATCGCGTTGGAAGTGCAACATCACAAATTCTGACGGTTGCTCCAATAGCGGCGAGGGAACGCGCTGGGTTGCTTTGCCATTGGCAGAGTTATAGATGTAGGGTCGATATAAGAAGTGAGGTCGTGCGGCCTCCTGGGCCAGAAGTGGCGTTACCGCCGTGTCCATTTGCCACAACGCCCAGCCGATCTCCTGCTCCAATTCGGCCGATGCTCGCGCGGTGGCTTCCGCACGATCCAATTGCACGGCTTTGACCGTGAGCCAACCCATGGCCGGCAGTGCAACCACCAGACATAACGCAAAAAGACACCAGACTTGCCAAGGCCGTATCATAGTGTTTTCGCAGAATCGACGGTTGCCAACATATATCCCTTACCGCGCACTGTGAGCACAATCTGTGGATCGGCCGGATCGTCACGCAGCTTGTCACGAAGCCGCGCGATATGCATGTCGATCGTGCGTGTTGAAACGCCCTCCGGCGTAATTTGCCAGACGTGTGCCAGGAGTTCATCGCGGGTGATGGCCCGGCCTCGATGACAGGCCAAGTAACGTACCAGCTCGGCTTCCTTCTGAGAAAGATCGGCTCGGTCTCCGTCGCCAAACCTCACCTCGCATCGCGACAGGTCAACCAGTCCGCCGGCGAATTCAACCGATTCCACATCCGTCGGACGGGATGGCGATCGACGCATCACGGCTTCCACACGAGCCAGCAGTTCCTTCACACTAAAGGGCTTGACCACGTAGTCGTCCGCCCCGAGCTCCAGTCCGCTTACCCGATCCTGCTCCTCACCACGCGCTGACAGAATGATGATTGGCTGCGTGGGCCTACCACGTCGAACCGCACGCAAGATGTCCAAGCCCGATGGACCCGGCAGTACCAGATCCAGCAGCAAGAGGTCATAGTTGCAAGTCGTCGCCAAATGAAGTCCACGATCTCCGTCACCAGCTTCGATGACTTTATATCCGGAATACTTCAACGCGTCGACGATTCCACGACGGATCGGTTCGTCGTCTTCAACCGTCAGAATCGTCTTTGCTGACATGATGTGTTCACCTGACCCAATAGCATCGCCGTCGATCGATTGCAACTACGAGAATGGTCGACACTTTATTCTATCCCAGTCGCTCAGTGGCGGTGTAACCGTTTTGTAACGGCTTGGCCACGATGTGTTACCTGGTCGTCTCTAGCGTGCAACTCGAAGTTCTGAATCGCTGCGTGATACCATTGGAGAACGATGAAGCAGCACCAATTCTTCCTGTTCAAGGAAGTAGGGTACGGAGTCAATGACGGTGACGGACGTGGGCAGGTGCGGTCGCAGCTCGTTGAGTTTTGTCTCTGTCGTAATCAGGTAGCCAGTTGACTCCTTGGTGAGAAACTCAATTGCCTGCGCCTGCTCATGCCACCGAAAAAATGGAATCGACTGCCCAGCGTAATAGACCCAACTCGGTTCATGGGCAGCGAACGTTGCCAGGTCTTGCCGCGATGCGGGTACACCAGCTTGGTTCAGTAGTCGCGAGATGTGTTGGTATTGGCTGACTCGCGGAGCGATTAACGAGAAGGCCGTGATCATGAGGCAGACGGCCGTCGCGGCGAGTGTGCAGGCGGCGAATGCGTGTTGACGACGACGCAATGCCAGCCAGCCGCTGGTGCCACCTAGCAGAGGAATGACGCCTACTACTCCCAGCCATGCCTCGCCCGGTAGAAACAGCTGAGCAACGATTGGCAGTGCGATCGCAATCACTCCGCCCACGATACAAAGACAGAGCATCGACATCTGCGGCCAAAACGGCACTGGGTCTTCTTCACGCATCGTGAGTAGGCAGCCGTTTAGGTAAGCGCCACAAAGCAAGGCGAGGGCGGGGTAGGTCGGTGTCACGTAACTTGGCAGTTTGGTCTGTGCCAATGAGAACGTTCCGACGTACACGCCAATCCAGCAGAGTAGAAAGATGAGCGGGTAGAATGACTGTGACTTCTTCAAACTCCCTCGGGCCCAAAGCGCTACGGGAATGGTGAGCACGGACCACGGAAAGAAACCAACCAAGATGGCCGCCGGATAAAACAGAATCGAACCATTGTGACCCTCCATCGGCGACATCGCCCGTCCGACGTTGTGATCGAAAAAGAAGCCTCGCAACCACTCTCCGTCGGTACGAATTCCCACCAAGTAATACCACGGTACTGAAACGATCCCAGCGGCCAGAATTGCAGTCATGGGACGCATCTTCCAGCAGGTGGCCAAAAAATGTTTCGGGCTGAATGGTCGTATCAGGTGGACCATGCGATTCGTGATGCTCTGCCGTTGTTCGTTCGACCGGTGCATCGGCAAGCGAACAATCAGCAAGAACATGCCCACGACGGCGGTTGGCAGCACCAAGCCGACCGGACCTTTCGCCAACACACCCAGTCCCATCGCCGCGAACATGCAGATCGCTGTCGTGATCGAATGAATATCAAAGTCAGCCGAAGTTGGACGGTCTGGTGACGAGTCGCAAGTTGCGCTGTCGGCGTCCCAGTGTCGCCGCGGAATGGAGTTGACATAGATCCACAACGCCAACGTTCCGCAGAAGATCAACGTCGAATCCGGAGTCGCGGCACGCGCGGCAACATTAAACATCAGCGTGCTCGTCAACACGATGGCTGCCCACAAGGCGGCTTGCGCGTTGAACAATCGACGCCCGATCAGATAGGTTAGCAGCACGGTGGCGACAGCTAAGGCGGCAGAGGGAAATCTAGCCCCGAATTCTGAGACGCCAAAAACGCTATACGACATCATGGTCAGCCAGTACAGCAGGATCGGCTTGTGAGTTCGTAGCTCGTCATTGAAGGTGGGTACGATCCAGTCACCACGCTCGAGCATCTCCCACGCGCAGCGTGCGTTTCGCGGTTCGTCGCGATCCCACAGCTTGCTGGAACCCAAGAATGCAAAAAACGTCACGACGGCGATCGAAATGACCAACAGCGTATGGCGTGCCAACATGCGCAGATCTCTCCCACGGTTCGCGACGAGAATTTGCCACCGAGTGGCCGGCGGAGTGTAAGAGCGAGGTCGCCGTGAGACAAGTGCATTAGTGCTGCTAATGGCTTTGCCTGCACCCTGAAAGATTCGAGGAATTCCGACCTTCGCGCGCCCAACGGCACTCGCTAATCTTCTCGCGACGACCCGACAAGATCAGCTATTTTGATGTCGATGGAGTGACTGGAAAATGCCGCGAGTTGGAATCCCGCGACCATTTGTTGCAGTGCTTGCATTAATCGGACTTGGGTGCCTTCTCGTTCCGCTGGATCTTGCGATCGCGCGACTTGCCTTGCTGGACGTGATGCCTGGAGAGATAAGGTCCATCTTCCGTCGTGCTGAGGCTTTCGGTCATGCGTATGGGATCGCGGGGATTGCGCTGACAATCTATTTTTTGGATGCGGATCGACGCAAATTCCTACCGCGACTCGTTGCCAACTGCCTTGCCGCGGGACTCGCGGCTGACCTCATCAAGGTGATGATCTGGCGTACTCGTCCGCGCACGTTCGAGTTACTTGTGAAGGATGACAGCACTTGGGTTGGTACGATTTTTACGGCGGATGCCTGGACCTGGGAAATCTTACTTGATAGCTCTCGACATTCTTTCCCGTCCGCGCACACGGCAACCGCGGTGGCGATGGCGATCACCTTGACCGTGCTCTATCCCGCCGGTCGAACCTGGTTCTTGATCCTCGCTTCATTCTGTGCCGCCAACCGCATCGACGGTGGAGCGCACTATGTAAGCGATGTGTGTTGGGGCGCCGCCTTGGGGATCCTCGTAACGACTTGCCTATATCGCAATAGACGCGCCAATCAATTCTTCGCGCGGTGGGAACGAGTCGACGAACGACCAGCGGTGATTCCAATGACCGTCAACCGCAAGTCAGCATAGCAAGAGAAAACTCTCTACCCTCTGTGCCAATCGTCACGCAAACCTACAATGGGACGCGTTCGTCCTAATCCCGCGAGACGATGCCCATGCTGCCCTTCCTGTTGAAGATTCTTCGACCAGCTCTGTTGCTGCTCGGGATTGCCGTTGTGATGTTGTGGTTGCTTGGTGGAAGGACTCACACTTGGACCGCCCAGTTGGATACTCGCGCCACGCCGGATCGGATCTTTCGAGAAATCACCGATCCGCAGCGTCTGCCGATGTGGATGAGCGAAGTGGTTCAGGTCGATCCATTGAATGAACTACCGCCACAAGTCGGCAGCAGAGCTCGGATCATGACGAAGGGTCGGCGTGGAACCCAGGAATTCATCGACAGTGAAATCGTCGAGTTCGATTCGGAGCGCATGTTGAAGCTGCAACTGACCGCGCCTCGCTATGATGCCAGCTCGACTTTCATTATCGAGCGTAAAGGCGAGGCATATCAGCTGCAGCAGCGGCTGCAATCACGCTATAAGGGTCTTTATCGATTCATGACACCCTTCGTCGATTCGGTCGTGCAGCAACGCCTTGACGCCGATTTTCAATTGCTCAAAGAGCTGCTGGAGGAATCAATCGAGTGAGTGCGCGACCGGGAGGGCGAGGCATTCGGGAGGGCGAGCCTCGCCCTCCCGATAAATCCCTCGCCTTTCCAATAAAGGCCACGCCCTCCCGTTAATGCCCTTGTCCATCACGACTTACTCAAGCGGATCACGTCCCAAGGGCGAATCGGTTCGTTTTGTCGAGCACTCACCACTGCCGCAAAGCACAAAGCAAGACTATCCAGATTTCGCCGGGCATCAATCGATGGAGTGCGATTATCCTCGATCGCACAAAGCAATTCGCACATCGTGCCTTGAAATCCATCGGGAAACCAACTGCCTTCTAGGACGGGCTGACATACGCCTTCAGCCGTTGTCATCGTCAGGTGCTGAATTCTGTTGCCCGGGCCAACGCTAGAGATTGTTCCCTTCGATCCCACGACGTAAGTTCGGTCTTGTGATCCATGCCGCGTATCTGCGTTAAAGGCAAGTACGGCATGGGCGTTTTCGAATGTGATCGATGCGTGCGCGAGCAGCGGCGGCGTAATCGACTGCCACGAGGTGGGGACTTCGCCGGCGAAGACTCGTATCGCCGATTGATCTGCAAACAAACAGTTAACCATATCAAACCAGTGAATTGCGTAGTCGTAGAGGATCAGATGGTCAACCTGCTCAAAGGGTGTCCCTTCGACCCATGTGTGATCCCAGTGGACGGACATTTGCGCGCTGGCCAACGGTCCTAACAGACCGGACTCGACCGCTGCGCGTAGATAGGCGAAATGAGGCGCCCAGCGCCCGTTCTGGTTGACTGCCAGGCAAACACCATGCTCGTCAGCCAGGTCGACCAGACGTCTTCCCACGTCCAGGTCGAGGACGAACGGCTTTTGGCTAAGTACATGCTTGCCCGCGCGCACAGCGGCTTTGATGATTTCGGGTCGCTCGGGCGGATGCGTGGCGATGTCGACAACTTCAATTTCGTCTTTCCGAAGCAGATCTCGATAGTCCTGACAGACCTCTGCGTCGGGGAAAAACTTGTCACGCTGCTGCTCGGCTCGGTCTCGGTTAAGATCGCAGAACGCGACCACCGACAACCCGGCATTCCGATAAGCCGTCAAATGGTGATCAGTGATGCCACCGCATCCAATCAAGCCGATGGGCGGACGGTAGTGTCGCGGCAGCCTCGGCTGATAGGGCAGGTCGGGAGCAGCAATCTCTTTCGGAGCGTGTTCGTTCATCTGGCGTGCGGCGGCAACTTGAGGCCCGGATTGATATGGGTTGCGTGCTTCGGCCAACGTTTTAATTGATCGGCACGGTTGCTGTCGACGGTAGATGCAATCGGCCAAGATGCGGCTGTATGAAATCGGGGTGGCTGTTGTGAACGAGTTGCTCGGCACGACGCCTGGCCCCCTTGCTTTGGCACGGTTTTCGATAGAAACTGGCGGGGCAAATAACACCCGGCGTGCAACATCCAGCGGACCAAGATATGATGGATGGATTGACCAACGCCGGCGAGCGCGGGAAGGGTTAGGAGCGAAAGCAGGAATGGCTGAAGCAGACAAATCGAAATCGGCAGAGGGCAAGAAGCGCGTTCTCCTGGTCGACGATGATGCGGAAATCATCGAATCATTGCGCTATGCTCTGTCGTCTCGAGGATACGAGATTCTAATCGCACGCGATGGAAATCAGGGCTTGGCGATGGCTGAGCGCGAAGATCCCGATTTGGTGATCCTCGACATGATGATGCCGAAACGGAGTGGCTTCCTCGTGCTGGAAAAGTTGCGACGTTCGCGTCCGGTGCCGATGCGTGTCATCATGATTACCGCCAACGAAGGAAGTCGGCACAAGGCCTATGCGGAAATGCTGGGCGTTGATGACTACATCCGAAAACCATTTGCGATGGACCGCCTAATGGACAGCGTCGACCGTCTGTTAGGGGTCGAGAAAGGCGAGTGACAACATTCTGTCACACGCGGGATCTACGAGATCTGTAGCCAGCGCTGAGCGGTCGCCACACGGCATTCAGTGATGGCTGTTCCACAGGTGTCCGAGACTTCGTGATAAAATTCACAGATTCTTGTGGACAGCGATCCTGTCGCACCATTGCGAGCGGATGTCGGAAAAAAACATCGCGATTCTGCCGGAATTCTCGGCCTTTCTCCGGCGATGCGGTGAGGAAACACAACCCGGCGGTGTTAACGAAAGGACACAAAATTGTAAGTTGATTGACAGAAAGTTTGTCTTGTCGGATTTCCTTGTTCCAACGATACTAGACTTCTGATGAGGCGACGCAGCAAAGTCGTTGCAAAATCGCCTTACTCCGAGCGACAGATCTTTTCCAACTTCTCGGCGTCCCGCGAATCTCTTCTGAGCGGGTGTGACTAACTGCCAGCCATCTAACGAATGTGTCGTCGCGCGAACGACGAACGGATCGACGGCTGCGCCGATCATGCTCGCAATGAAACTGAAACTCAGGAAGAGCGCTACGTGCTGCGCCGACAGAATATTGGGAATGGTGATGGTCGTTCAATTTGCAGTAACGGTAAGTCGGTTGAGTTGTAGGTCTGCAGTTCCTCAGAAGATTAACCTTAAACCCATCGGAGTAGGTGCCCCGCGTCGACAAAAGGGGTCCCGACACCAGCGAGACCCCGACGACGGGTGCCCACCCGGCAAGGAGAGTCCATATGAACGCTGGTCGGGAAATCATGTCGCTTGTTGCCGAGCGGCAAAATCTAGACAGATATCGCCGCGAGCACTGGATCGGTTCGTTCGAGGAGTATCTGGACCTCGTGCGTACCAATCCCATGGTGACGCGCAATTCTTTCCAGCGTGTCTACGACATGATCGTGTCGTATGGTGTCGAGACGTACGAGGTTTGTCGAGAGCGTCGACATCACTACCGCTTATTCGACGATCCCCATGACGGCGGCCGAGACGCGATCTACGGATTGGATCGCATCCTGCAGGAACTGGTGCATGCCTTCAAGAGTGCCGCGCGCGGTTATGGCATCGAGAAGCGTGTGTTGTTGCTGCATGGGCCGGTCGGCAGCAGCAAAAGCACCATCGCTCGCCTGCTGAAAAAGGGGCTTGAGCGTTACAGTGCCACCGACGATGGGGCCTTGTATACCCTCGGCTGGGCTGAGGAAGGTAGCGACGAAATGCACTGGTGCCCGATGCACGAAGAGCCGCTGCACCTGGTGCCGTCGGAATACCGTGAAGACGTTCTAAGGCATTTACACGCTCAGTCAAACGACGAATTCCGAGTCAAGCTTGACGGCGATCTCTGCCCCTACTGCCGCTTCATGTATGCCAGTCGGTTGCAGCATTGCGAGGGAGACTGGACGCGCGCTGTACGCGACGTACGGGTTCGTCGATTGATTCTCAGCGAACAAGATCGAGTTGGGATTGGAACGTTCCAACCGAAGGATGAGAAGAACCAGGATTCGACCGAGCTGACCGGCGATATCAACTACCGCAAAATCGCCGAGTACGGCAGTGATAGCGATCCGCGGGCGTTCAACTTTGATGGAGAGTTCAACATCGCCAACCGCGGGATTGTGGAATTCATCGAAGTCCTCAAACTCGATGTGGCGTTCCTGTACGACCTGCTTGGTGCCAGCCAGGAGCACAAGGTCAAGCCGAAGAAGTTTCCACAGACGGACATCGACGAAGTCATTCTTGGGCACACGAATGAACCCGAGTATCGCCGACTGCAGAACAACGAGTTCATGGAGGCGTTGCGAGATCGAACCGTCAAGATCGACGTGCCCTACGTGACACGTTTGGCGGACGAGATCAAGATTTACGAAAAGGACTACAACAACGAGCGAGTTTGCGGCAAGCACATCGCGCCGCACACGATCGAAATGGCGGCCATGTGGGCTGTGCTGACACGGTTGGAAGAGCCCAAGAACGCCAGTCTGACCTTGCTGCAAAAACTGAAGCTCTACAACGGCAAGTCGTTGCCGGGCTTTACCGAAGAGAACATCAAAGAGCTTCGGGAAGAGACGGCGAATGAGGGCATGATCGGAATCTCGCCCCGCTATGTGCAGGACAAGATCTCCAACGCGCTCGTCGCCCACCCCGATGCTCGATCGGTTAATCCGTTCATGGTGCTCAATGAACTCGCGGCAGGACTCAAGCACCACTCGCTGCTCAACTCCGAAGAACTGCGCACTCGCTATCGCGAATTGATCAATGTCGTCAAGGAGGAATACGAGAACATTGTCAAGAACGAGGTACAGCGGGCTATTGCTGCCGACGAGGACGCATTGAAACGGCTCTGCGGCAATTACATTGACAATGTCAAGGCGTACACGCAGCGCGAAAAGGTCAAGAACAAGTTCACCGGCGAGTACGAAGAGCCGGATGAACGCCTGATGCGTTCGATCGAGGAAAAGATTGATATCCCGGATGCGCGCAAGGACGATTTTCGCCGCGAGATTATGAACTATATCGGCGCTCTGTCGATCGACGGCAAGACTTTCGATTACAAAACGAACGAACGTCTCAACAAAGCACTCGAATTGAAACTATTCGAGGATCAAAAGGACACGATCAAGCTGACGAGTCTCGTATCGAATGTTGTCGACGCCGAAACGCAGGAGAAAATTGACGTCGTAAAGGGCCGTTTGATCCGTGACTACGGATACGATGATGAAAGCGCGACCGATGTGCTGAATTTC
>CAJHYQ010001115.1_pt1 | contig 71840 bp, 66 predicted proteins | sample 9198721 | NCBI WGS metagenome assembly CAJHYQ01 (sample SAMEA7708357, study PRJEB35096) | sediment metagenome | biome: marine neritic benthic zone biome [ENVO:01000025]; feature: sediment [ENVO:00002007]; material: shallow marine sediment [ENVO:03000034] sea grass bed [ENVO_01000059] ... | reverse complement strand
GTAGGAGCCGTATGAGATAATTCCTCACGTACGGATCTGTGCGGGGGGCCGCTGGCAACAGCGGTTCCTACCGCGATCCCTTCCGAAAAAACTGCTGGAGCGTAAATCTCTCAACAAGCGACGCGTGCGTGAGTGCACTTCCGCCGGCGCTCTGACGACCAAAGCGTGTCGAGGTGCGAAATAGACGATCGTACTTTGACCGCCGTTCACATCCCAGCTGGCCGGTGAGATGGTTGTTTGTATCAGTTCAACTAACGCCTGAGCATTGTTGGCTTGTTGGGCTCGACCGCCTCTCGAACCAGCTAACTCTCCGGGCGAGCCCTGCTCGAGCTCTCGGGACAACTCCTTTTGCACACGGCGCAGTCGAGCGCGAAGTTTCATCGCCAAAAGCTTTAGAGTTCGACTTGTTGAAAATCGAGTGTCGGCTGCTAGTTCCTGATGCAGTTTCACCAACTGCAGAATTGCGACCCGTCTGTGTTGCGGGTCCTTGGATACGGCCTCAAGTCGAAGCGCATCGCTGACGCTGTCCTGAATAGAAGAGAGCCTTCTCGGGCTTTGGTGGTCTGGGGTCTTGCTGTCGGCCGATTCGGAAGCTGGCATCCCTAATGTCGCAACTTGAACGAAGAGTAAGGCAAAAGACATGTCGACCACTCCCTTCTTAAACTCACCGATCTTTGTTTAACCGCCCGCTGGCGGCGCATCTTCAACGCCACCGCCGGTCAATTCAGTCAGAACCTTCTTCAATTCTTCGCCAAGACCGTTATGTGCTCCGATGTGGAGCCGTTCGATCTTGCCCCCTGGACCGATCACGACCGTTTGCGGAATCGCCTGAACTTGAAATTTCTGGCTGATGTCCCCGTCAGGGTCGAGAACAACTGTTAAATCCCACTCTCGTGCTTTGAGGAAATCGGCAATCGTCTTTTCGTTTTCTTGCTGATTGACGCCGACCAGGATGACTTTGTCCTCCGGGAACTCGGCAATAGTAGCCATCAAATCAGGCATGGCTCGGATGCAAGGTCCGCACCAAGTTGCCCAAAAATCGAGCACGACAATTTTGTCGGCGTGTTGGTTGAGCGAAAACGCTTGGCCATTGAGCAGCTGCCCTCGGAAGTTTTCCGCTTGGGTGCCGACTAACGGTGAATCCACACCAAAACCGGACTCGGATCCGCCCGTGCCGGGTGCCGTGGCGAATTTTGGTTCTGGTGCGTTCTGCAGTTTCCAATCAGAAAAGACGGAGCGTCTGGTTGCCTTTGCCGCAGAACCGATACGCACTTCTCGGACTTGGTTAACGGGTAATCGGCAATCGCCAAGCAGTGGATGCTGACCGACAATCTCGTTGCCGACCATCTTGTCGGCCGAAAAGCTAAACGTGATCCCGCCCAAGAGGACCGCTTGCATTGGGCGTTCGAGCTGCTGCGTCAAAGGAGCATCGGGAGACTCGGCTTGCGCGTCTTCTTCACCGGCTTTGTCCAGCCAGACGAGCATTCCAACTCGATCACGTGGAATCTGCAGGTCATCCAGCCGTGATCGAAACGTCACATGTTCTTCGCCCATACTGACCAGTCGACCGCGAAGTAAGTCACCGTTGTAGGCGACCATTAAGTGTGTCGGTGGATTCTTCCTGCGATGCCGCGGAATCGTAAGGATTTGCTCCTTTTTGTCGGACTGCAGATCAACCGTTCCAGACAGGAATCGCATGTTACCGGTCCGCAGATTCGAAATGGTGATCAGGTTTTCCCGCATGGTCCCAGGTACTGGACGCTCTCGCTTGATCGCGAACGCCACGCCTCTGCCTCGATGCGTTCCAGGTTCAAACGGTTGATTCAAAGCGGTGTCGCCGTTGATTCGCATGTGAAATCGATTGGAACGAAGTGAAATCTGAATATTGGCCGTTCGCTCGCGTAAGCGATGTCGATAGACAAATCCTTGATTCGCTCGCAAACCCTGGACATGCACTTGCTCGCCCGTGAAGTAGAGCTTGAATCTCCAAGCGGTGGACCGTCGCAGATGAGGTGCCTGCAAGCCGACAGTGACGCTCACCGGCTCATTGGCCGTCCATTCGACGTCAAATTGGAGTGAGTCACCGGCCAGCAAATCCATATGAGTAAGTGTGGCGGTGTTCATGAACACGGCCTTGTTCGCAGAGCGTTTCACGAACTTCTCTTGTCCGGCACGAATCATCCAACTTGGGTGGTCGAATTCCAAGACGGCTTCACTCGCATCTGACGCCAGCGTGATCGCCTTGACTTGGGACCGTGGAATTGACGTCACACTTGCAAAAGCGGGATCCACATCCACCAGGTCTTGGCCGATCGAGACCACGCGACAAGGAATGATGTCCCCATTACGCAGGTAGATCATTTCCCGTTTGTCCGGCGGCGGTGTGGTAGCAGCACTGACTTTGCGGACAACACGGGCGGGGTCCTTGGACAACAGTGGGCTTGCGTTTTTGCTGCCGACGGGCTTCCAGCCCAATCGTCCGGCCTTGCCGACTGGAGCCAGGTTGCCGTGCAATCGAGCACCGCGGTACTCAAGGATATCGCCCGATTTCTGCTTATAGGATGTTGCGTCCGGCTTGAAGGTCAGGATGTAGGCTCCCGGCAGGTCCGTTTCGATCGGCGCCTCAGCATATTCAGTTTTGATTCGTATTCGGCCAGCTTCAATCGATCGCAGCTCACCGCCAAGCACGGTACCGTCCGTGTAGCTTACTTGCACAACTTTCTCAGCGGTCTGCTCCGACTCAGCACCCCCCAGATCCGCTCCCGAAACCTGATCGAGCGGAATCCGGTGCGATCCCTGCGGGCTCGTGACGAGCACCTCGGGTGACTGCTGCGGATCATACTTCTCAATACGACCGTAGACGAAGCTCCCGTCCAAACGGTGTACGTGCGCGCGACCCTCGGCAAGTGCGGACAGAGCCGTTCCGTTCCAGCTACGAACCCTGATGTTCGAGACCTTTAAATCCGAACCTTTGTTCTTGATGTAGAGGCAGGTTAGATTTTGATTATGCGGTTCGGCATTCAACTTGGCCAGCATCTCACCGGCACGCGAATAGGCAGTTAGCTCATTGGAGGATTGGTCCCACAACAACCGCAGTTGAATCGACTTCTCTTCTTTCGACAGTGTCTCGACTTGTGCGAAATCACCGGTGCTGGCCAGAGCCTGCATCACTAGTTCGTCGTCCCAGGTCTCAAGCTTGACCGTATGTTTGGGGACGCGTCGCGCATTGGGCTCGACGAAGGTGACCAGAAATCCAGGCTTTTGTTTCCATGTCAGGGTTATTTCGACTTCGGCGACGGCGGGTAACTTCAAATCGCGATACAGTTCCGCGCCGACGATGGCGGTTTGCAGTCCACCCTGAGGTGAGCTTCGCCAATCGTTGACATTACGGGAACGGCTAATCGTTGACCATTCCGTCAAGCCGGAAGGGCCTTCGAAAATGAGCGCGGGATCATTCAGACGTCGCAGGCTGCGGATCCGCGATCGTTTCAAGGTGATTCGCCCATGGCGTTTGCAGTCGATAATGAAGGCGTCTCCGTCGATCCGCATGATGCGACCATTTAGAACATCGCCCGAGTGCGTGAAGATGCGAAAGGGTTCATCGGTCTTTTGGAGGTCGCCTTCCAGCGGGAAACGCACGGAGTGCAACTGCTTCATGTCGAGGACAAAGGGAGCAGTAAAGACGGGTGCTTGCCACTGAAGGTGAGTCCCATCAGCACTCACTAGCTCACCTGATAACTGATCTCCGTTGGCCCAATTCAACTTGGACAATTCGCCAACTTCGGCCGCGCTGGTCAGCACCACGAGCAGCAGGACAGCGATTATGGATCCAAGTCCTTGAGCTCCGATTCGTTGAAATGAGCGACAATTCATCATCCGTGTCCCTTCTCGCGGCACTGTGCAGCCCAGACTGTTGTTCGTCGCTTGGCGACTTGGAAAACGTGCACTTTGAGAACTCACGAGTGCGTGAATGTACCTGCTCATAAGTCATACCTGGGCGAGTGCCGTAACGCGCACGGACGAGTCGTCAGTTAGCGTTCATAGATCGGTAGGAAACGATATTCGACGGCCAAGGATAGCAGCGACATGGCGGTGCCGTAGGCCGCGCCGTAACCGCTGTTGAAACTTCCGTCCTCGGCCTGCATGTCGCGGATCAGCATAGTGTTTTCCCGCTTCCACTTGGTCCAGGCATCGAAGTCTGCCTGAAACAGCGCTTGGGACATGTAGTATCGGAAATAGAAGGGATGACCCGACTCTTGATGATCTAGTCGCGTCACAATGTGTTCCGTTGCTGCTTTGAACTGTGACCAGTCTTTTCGTTTGCCAATGGCGAACACAAGTGTGCCGATCGAGGATCGATTCATTGATTCACCAAAGCCGCCAATCCCGCCCGAGTAGGCGACCATTCCCGTATCGGAAGTGCTGGAGCGAAAATACCGCAGAGCGCGATCGATCGACGCGTCGGGGACTTCGATGCCAGCGTTGCGCGCGGCCAACAGACCTACCAACACGGCTCCTGAAACCGAAGTGTCAGCATCGGTCGATGTGGGCGAGTACCGCCAACCGCCCATCTGGTTGCTCTTCTGAGCCGTTATCCCACAACGAACAGCAAGCTCCAAGGCTTCGCCGATTGATCGCGTTCGTCTTTGTCCGCTATTTCCCAGCAGACTTTCATCGACTGTGCCGTAGGCTTCGGCCAGCGCCAACATGGCGAAGCCGTGATGATACATGCTGTTGGGAATGAATCCGGTTCGGCTGTCTTGGCTGCGGATAATATTGGTCGCGGCGCGTCGAATGTTCACGCTGTACTGACCGAAGTTCGGATCCTCGCCCGAAGCAAGAAAGGTCATCATGCAGAGGCCCGTTACACCACCACCGGTTTGACCTCCGGCCCACGATCCGTCTGCTTGTTGCGTTTTTGCCAGATACTTAAGACCACGGTCATAGATGATTTTGACTTCGGGAGAGACACGGTCACCGTAGCGAATCGACGGCAGCTGCGAGACAGCAGCTCGCGGCATTGCAGCCACGCAGGCAGCGATCATCAAGACCACAGGCCCCAAGCCGCAAACGCCTCTGCTGTGACAATTCTTCTCTGAACGCATGCGTCGATCGACCTCAACTGCGAGTTACCGCTACGGCGTCACCGCTGGATGCCAAAGCCAAACACAATCCCGTTGTGGGCGTGCTGTACATCATTCCAGCTTTCGATTTGGGCTGGATCCAATACATCCTTGAGCTTGTTCTTGTGAATCTGCGCAACCACCTGTGCGGCGACCATCGCGTCGGACGTGAATCCGCCGTGTGGGACCATGTTGTCCAGATTGTCGCCGACCGTTTCGTGGATCACCTTAGCGAGTTCTTTGCGTTGTTGGTCGGAGAGGAACAGTCGGCGATCAACCGAAGCAATGACCCGATCGACGACCGTCTTTCGTTTGAACAAACGCCGATCGGTTTGGGCCGTTCGGTAAGTTTCCTTCTGTTCGTCCGCCAGTGTGTGTTGCACCGCGTTTCGCCAAACAATCGTGGTGGCGGCTTCACTGGGCTCCATCTGGAAATTCTGGTGAGCGTTCCAAACGATTGGAGCCGCTGCTGGCATGAGTTGAGGGGCGACGATCACGTCGCCAGCAAGCGCAGGCGCTGCGGGCGGAGGCACTGCCGGCGGCAGATTGTCTCCTAGCTCGGGTTCTTCGACCGGCGCTTCGTTAATCTGTGGTTCGGCGACTGCTTGTTCAATCACGGCGACGCGCAACTCGCGCAGACCCGCCTGAAGTGGCCTGGCCGGGACCGCGACAGGCAGATCGATTGCCGGCGCGTTTTGAGCTTGGCCCTTCAGCTGTGGAAATCGCTGCAGAAACAGTTTCATTGCTTCTTCCACCGCACCCTTGCTGGCAACATTCAGCTTCTTGACTTGCTTTTCATCCAGGTCACAGACGCGTTTCAATTCCGTGATACGCAGAGCAAGATGTTGCTGAAAACGCGCCTTCTGGTGTTCGCGGATTTGCTCGTGCTGATCATGCAAATGGGCGTGTGGGTGCACATGATCGTGATCGTGGTCATGAGCGGGTACCGCTTCCAGGATCAAGTCCGCTGCGTCCTGGGCTCCTAGTCGAGAGTAACTGACCGTAACTCCGAACGCGATCAAGCAGCAAATCATCCATCGTGTGCTGTACATCGACGATTATCCTTCTAATTGAACAGAGTCATCAGTTTGTCGACTCGCGAGACGCTTCCAACGCACCAAAGTAAGCGTCGAGGCCGCCGCGGAATTCGGCGGGCAGCTGCGAACCACTGACGCCGGTAGCCTGACTGACATTCCGGTCGACCGCGTTGGCGTTTCGTTCGTCACCGGAACCGAGCAGTGCAAGCGCCGATTGATCGGTGGTGCCAGTACCTCCGCCGCCTGGAGACGATCCTCCGCCTCCGCCCGACTTGGGATTAATTCGTTTGGCTTGCAGGAGCAGCTCAATGGCCTCCGTTTCTGCCGCGATGGTTTCGGGTCCCGTTTCGGGACGCTCAAGCAACGCAGTTGCCTCATGCATGACCTGCTCGACGCGAGTCAACAAGGCAATCTCCTTGCCAAACTTTTCGGCACCCTCTGGCAATTCTCGGAGGTCGCTCACAACCTTGGCAACGCGTTGTGCGAGCTCACTTTGTGTGGTGGCAAGCGGCTTGACGCGCTCCTCATATTCTTCAGGTTTCAGTGCCGCGCGAGCTTGCTCTTCGGCACGAGTTTCATCGCGTAACGCGATTTCCTTTTCCAAAATCTTCATGACTTCCAGCACGATCGACGGTGGCAAACTGCCACCTTTTCCGCCCGGTCACGGGCCGCCCGGTCATCCAGGGCCGACGAGCTGTTCGGCCCATCGGTCCAATGCATCGGCCCAAAACTCTGCTTGGGCGATCGACTGTCCGTTAAAGTTGATGCGGACGATGTCTGCGAGATCGTTGAGCTCGTTAACGACTCGACTTTCACGCATTTCATTTGCAACGGTCTTGTACTTCCCTTGTTGCACGCGATTGAAATAGGCCTCGAGATCTTCCTGTATCACGTACACGTTGTCGCTTTGTGCGATCTCTCGCTGGGCGACGTTTTCCGACTGCTTCTTGATCGAGCCGTCCACTTCCTGGGGACTGAAGCCGAAGGTTTTCATGAGCGAGCCATTCAGTTCGCCAGCAATCTCCAGCTGTCGTCGTGATGCAGCCTTCAAGCGTTTGACAAAAGTGCTGCCTTCGAGATTGTTGAGAATCTTCTGTAGCTCTTCAGCGACCTTGGCAAATTCCGCAAGTAGGTCTTCCTGTTGCTCGACTGCTTCCTCCACCTTCTCTTGTGCCGGGCAAGCTTCCGATGGTTCTTGATCGGCACCTCCTCCCTGCACAACGGTTCCGGGCAGACCAAAACTCGGTTGCGACTTCGACGGCGGCTGCTCGGAATCGTCTTCTTTCAACTCGTTAAAGCTGGACTCGACGTCGATGATCGTCGGGACGACCGGCATGTCTTCTTTCGGTTCGTCAGATTCTTGGTCACCTCCCTTGCCGGATCGACCATCTCGGTTGACGCCGACCTTTGGTCCTGATTTCGATGGCTCGGCAGGTTGAGAAGGTTGTGACTCTCCGGGCTTGCCTGGCTGGGATGAACCCGGCGCGGCGGCGGCTTGTTTGAGCAGGTCCGCGACCGATGGCATGCGGTTGCCGGCAATGTCGTTGAGCGTGTTCAACATGTTTGCCCAGTTCTCGAGCGTCTCGACGTTGAACTGATCGTTCTTCGTGGCTTCGTTGATCAATTGCTCACCGACCGAAGTCAACGCGGACAGCCGACGAGCATTCGTTTGCTCGGCCGCCGCCTGAGTTTCGATCCGTCTTCGATTCTCGGGACGGTCAATCTGCTCAGCCGCCATTTTACGGAGCTCTTGATTGACCTCGTACAGTTGCTGCTCTCGCTCGTAAACATCCTGCGCCTGGCTGAACCATTTGCGAAGTTGCGCCGTCACCCAGATGGCATGTTCTTCCGGTGACAACACATGCAGGATGTAGGTGGGCGAGTAGGATCGATCTCGGTCCGGCTTGTAGTCGACAGCGAACATGCGCATCTTCAAAGTCTGCGCTTTGATGCCCAGTCGATCGGCTGAAAATGAACCGACCGCTTGCAGGTTCTTCATCTCAGGCTGTCCGGCAGCGAGCAGCTTTTCGCCACTACTCGGATTCGGGTTTCGCAGCGCGTCCTCGATTCCCGACCACTCGATGCCCACTTGACGGACACCGAAGTCGTCGCTGGCTTCCATGGTGAAAGAGAGCACTTCGGTCTGGAGAACGACTTTTTGTCGAGGAAGATCACCGCAGGCAATATTCGGCGCTTCATCATCCTGTGCAATCACGTTCAGCACGAAAGGTTGTTTCGCCGGCAGCCCCAGGATGTCTTGCCATGTCAACAAGCTCTTCATCGACTTGTCGACCGTGATCGGTTTGGTGGTGAGCCGCTCGCCTTGGACGTCAACCTGTTTCGATTGACCGTCGATTGATGCTTCCTCGAGTGCGCGAGTCGCGGTGCCTTCGAACTTTGTACGACTTCCCTTGACCATCGAAACCGTACCGCCGCGAACGTCCTTGACCAAGTCTTGAGTGTATTGCAGATACTCCGGCAACTCGACGATGGCCGACAACGAGGTCAACTCGGGCCTTGTCGTTGGTTTGATGGCCACTTGCTTGCGCGCGTCACCAATCGCCAGCACGAGATCGTCCGCATCTTTTTGCGGTGGCATCGAGAAATCGTATCCGCCGTCTTTCAAGTCGGCACGCACCGGATCCTGCTTCCCGTAGCGTGCAGCTCCGCCCTCAGGCGACCATTTGGTCTTCTCCTTCAGCTTGGCGCTTAACGTAAACGGCTCGGCGAAGGGGACGACCATCTCATTCGGTACATACTCCAGCTGCGCGAATGTGTATCTTTCGGTGTGCATCCACGGCATGAGCCAACGCGCCAACGCGTTTCGACTGGCCGCCGGGACAAATATCAGGCCAACCAAGAACAGGACTAGCGGCACGATGGCGGCCCAGGTCCATTGCCGATGTTTTGGGTTGGGGACGGCGCCACTGAAGTCGTGCTTGCGTGTCTCCCGATCGACCTGTCGCATCGCCGCCCGGCAAAGTGCTTCGGATCGTTCCTGTTCGACCTCGCTTTTTACCAGTTCCACGATGCCCAGCATCTGGTCGCCCAGCCGCGGGTAGCGATGTCGCAAGATGCGTGCGACCTGCTCCAGCTGTCGAGTTTGCCAGACCCATCGATGCCACTTCAAAGGAAAACCGATCGCCAGTGCGGCGGTTCCCGAAATCAGAATCAGGCCGCGGACCCAAGCAGGAGTATCCCAAACGCGATCGAGGGCGAAGACCACAATGTACGACAGCATCAGCCCGCAGATGCCAGCCGAAATGCCTTCCGCCAACTTGATTATCCACACGCGTCGACGAAATTCCTCGAGCTTGCCGCGCATGCCCGAAGGGATCTCAAGATTCTGATGTGGGTTTTGCATCTGCATGGCTTGACCTCAACTTCCCGTGGTTTCACGACCGGGTATGCGTCATGACAAAGGTCAGATCGATCCGACCATCTTACGCCCTGTCCAGAAAATCCCCAAAAGCAAAACGAGAAAACCGGCCCACAAGGGGTGACACCACAGTCTGAGACGTCGTACTTCGGGATCAGGTTCCGGCAGCGCCGCGATTTCCTGGAAAAGATTCTCGACATCGCTGGCTTCGACCATTCGTCCGCGTGTGACGCTGGCGATCTCTTGCAGAACATCTAATCTCGCTGGTCGCCCCAACTGTTCGCGACGCACGCCCTGAACGGTTAACTGTGCTTCGAGCGTTGAATCATTCTCACGACACGAAAGCCTGAGCTGATAGTTTCCTGGCTCCTCGGGTGTGAACGAGCCCGTGAAGAGCCCCCATTCGTCACCGTTAGCGATCATCCGCACACTGTCGGTGTTGCCCGAGGGTCCAACAATTTGCAGAATGACGGTGCCTTTCTGAAGCGGCTCCCCTCCGTTGCTCATGACATTTGCATTCAGCGTCACAACTTCGTTAGCCTGCGGGCGATCGGGTGTGTAGAAAAGTCGCATGAGCTCACCGCTGGCGATGTGCCGTTGGTATGCCATCCAACGCGCGACTTGTCCCCAGAAGCGATAGTGATATTTGTCTTCGACTCCTTCGCGCCAACGCCAAGCGCCGTCCGTTCCCATGAGTAGGACCTTGCCCGTTCCGTACGTACGAGTCACGATCAGGGGAACACGGCCGTACCGATTGGACTCACTTCGGTGGGTTGCCAGAACTTCCGTTCCTGCCTTGGCACGCAAGATCGGAGCGTACCACTGGAAACCTGGCAACGATTCCCAAACTCGCGCGTTCTCTTCTTCCGAGTCTTCGAGTTTGGTCAGCAAACTGCGGCGTCCGCTTTCGGTTAGCTCGAATTGTGCCGGAATCCGAGATCCCCAGCCTTTCAATTGTGCGGCATCCAGTACGACGGGATAAAGTTCGCTGAGCTCCGTGTCGAGCAGCGAGAACTGCGCCCCCCGGAGACCGGGCATCAGGATCAAACCGCTGGCCTGACTTTGCACCAAACCCTTGATCATGCGGCATTGCTCGACGGTCAACTCCCCCTGCCCTACTCCGACGTCTCCTAGAAACACAACGTCGTACTCGGAAAGCTGATCGAGCGTGCCAGGGAATGCTTTGAGATAACCTTTCCCGCCGCCCACCTTACTGAGCTTTGGATGAAACAGCAGGCAAGACACGTCCACTCCCGGGTCACGTTCAAGCGCGTTGCGGAAGTACCGATACTCCCACCGCGGAAACGACTCCACGAGCAGAACCTTGAGTGTCTCTTTGCGAATGGCAATCGGCACAGTCCGTTTGTTATTCTCTTCGACTAACTCACTTTCGTGGAACGGCACGGTCATCGTCAATTCGACGTCGCCCGTTTCCTTCGGTGTCCAGAGGATGGCATCTTCGACGCGGTCCATCGCCGGTATTTGAATTTGATGCGTGATCTCCTCACCGGTCGATGTCTTTAAGACAACGGTGGTGTCGTGTTGCCGGGGAAGAGCACTCTGAACCACAAAGGGAATCCGCATTGGTTTGGCCACGACGCCGAAAGTCGGTGCATCGAAGCGAACCAATTCGATGTCGGGCAAGCGTGAATCACTTCCGGCACCGATGACGAACGCCGGGACGTTCTTAAGTCGCAGCCGACTAGCAGCTTGAGCGGGTGGATCACCGACATTCCAGCCGCCGTCGGTGATGAGCACGACTCCGCGTAGGTTTGCATGCTTCTGCAAGGCAGAGGCAAGCGCAGCGTGCAGATCGGTTCCCTCCTCCGGTTGGCTGAGCGTTGAATTGAAGGATTCCACGACAACACTCAGATCTTTTGAAAGAGGTGCCCAACGCTCCGTCTGAATCAGCGGCTCGATCCATTCTTGTCTTGTTTGCGGCGGCTGGCCTGGCCGATCGGTCTGAATGACATCACGTGTCTTCATGCTGTTCGATGCGTCATAAAGGACCAGCAGGGTCGGCTGCTCGTCGGGCTGAAACGTCTCCGTCCATTCCGGCTGGTTCAGAGTAATCGCAATGAGAGTGACGACCAGCAAGCGAATTCCTTCAAGCACCCCGGTTCCCTTAGCGAAGCCACTTCGACGCCACGACAAGAAGCACAACACCGACGTTACTGCAACCAGGGTCGTACCAAATGCAATCGCAATCGGAGTCCACTGAAACGTTAGGGAGCTTGCCAGAACCATGGTTCGATCTCCAACCTCAACTGGCCAACTTTTCTGGCTGCATGGTGTTTGGAATACGGGTCACCGGAGTGTCCGCTCGCAGGTCGATGCTGCGGACTCGCTGGTCGGGCAGGCACAACAGTGCTTCGAAAATCAGCGCGAAGGCCATTGCCAACAAGAACGCCCGCCAGATCTCACTGGCCAAATCACTGCCGCCGTCAACACGGTCCTCTACATGGCGGTACTGTAGCGAACCGAAGGCGTTGCGGATCTGATCCTTATCAAGCTGTTGAAGTTGATCTTCCTCGAGCGGCCGATTGATGGCCACGAATCGGTCCTTGTTCTGGAGCACTCCAACCTGCGTCCATCGCGTCGAAGACAGCACATTCTCGTTCACCGTGAAGACGGGATCCCAATCGGATAGCTGTCGAACCGCTTCCGTCCCGGCCGTGAGTTGCCGGGCCGCGCCTTGTGTCGCCGCGCCGGTTGTTAACACTCGTTGCAGCATCACGTAAAAGGCGACGCCATCCTGCGCTAAGGTCGAATGGCTGGACATCGGCAGCGTCGTGCAGAAATAGACCGGCCCCGGCGCGTCCGTGGATTTCACGAGCAACGGAAGGCTGCCGTCGAGTTGCGCGAGCGAACTTGCATTTCCCATCAGCAAGCGGTGGCGGAATGTCTTGAGTTCGCCAACCGGTAGGGCTTGGCCACTCTGTGTGTGTCGCAGCAAGTCGCTATCGCCCCGCCACGATACAACATTCTTGATCGATCCGGTCGCGGCCGATTGCCAATCGCCCCACTTCATTCCAAATAGTTCGCGATCGAGTGTCTGCTGAGGGGCGAAGAAGATCACGGGTCGCCCGCTCTTGGCGAAGGCCTCGATCTGTTTCGACACCAACTCGTCCGGCAACGCGGTCTGCCAGATGATGGCCGAAGTTTCACGCCAATCGATCTCGTCAACCTGCTGCGGGCTGAGGACGGTTGCTTCATAAACGATCGTCGGATCAACAGGTGCGGTCAGTGCAATCTTGAAAGCCCGACCAGCCATTTCGTCGTCGGTGACGATCACGGAGCGGTGCACCGGAGGTTCCGAAAAAGCAAAGCAGTAGACGTTGTCGCTGAGATTCGAATCCAAAGGTAGCTCGACTCGACCCCATCCGTTCTTTGTTGCCGCATCGATCTCGATGGTATGACCCTGCAACGTATACTCGCTCTCGGTCAGGTCGAGATTCAAAACTGACCGGGCACCGTTGATGACGAATTCCAATGGCACATTACGATTGGTCGCTTCGTTGTCGCTTTGAACGTTCACATCCAAGATCAATTCGGTTGCCTGAGCCGTCTGTCGGATACGTGCTTGAGCGACAGAGACCGAGAGATTGTCATCGGCCGGTTGCGTGTATGACAACAGATAGAATCGCACGCCATCGAGCCGTTCGAATTCACTGCGCACGGTTGCCCAGCGACCGTCATCGGCCAGCCAATCGCTGGCGCGCTGGTCGGAGCAGACCCAGATATCGGTGCGTCCCGTTTGGTTGGCGACTACATAATCCAGCGCAGTCTGCAGCATCGCGGGAATGTCAGCTGTCGTGCTTGTCGGTTGCGACTGAGGGATGCGCGGTAGGACCTCAGGTGACTCGACTGCGACAGCTTGGTTCTCCGTATTCTCGATTAGCACCAGCTCCGTCCCCGAGCTAACGGTTGTCAGCAAGTCCGACAACTTGCGTAAAGCCGTGGTTTGCTTGGAACGGCCTGACTGTAGCTCTTGCTGCTGCATGCTGACCGAACGATCTAGAATGACGATCGTCGTGTCAGCTCCTCCACCGACCGCGATGCCCAACCAGCCGCTGGCCAGCGGACGACTGACGGCGAAGACCAATCCCGCGATTGCCAACATCCGCATCGCCATGATCAGCCAGTACCTCAGCTGAGCCATGCCGCGGGTCATGCGCTTGGCATCGAGCAAGAACATCATGGCACCCCATTGCACCGTCCGATGTCGCTGCCGATTGATCAAATGAATAATGATCGGCAAGCTGATGAGCGGTAGCGCGGCCAACAGAATGGGCTGCAGGAAGGTCATATGGTTTTCCACTCCAGTCGGAACGGGCGCACGCGGGTAGCTCTACTGTTCACGGTTGGCATAACATCCGTGCACCATCAACTCAATTCTTCTTCTCACTGAATTCGAAAGATCCCCGGCCTTACTTTGCTCTCTTCGGCAGGCGCGAAAGCAGAAACCGAGCTAACACCTGGTCATAGTCTTCCTCGATCTGCACGCGATGGTAGTCGATGACGGCGTCGCGCATCACGATACGCATCTCTTCGATGTACTGCTGCAATGCACGATGGTATTGGTTGGCGATAATGTTAGGGTCAGCCAAGATTGCTGCTCCGCCTTCGAGGTCGACGAAGCGTGTTGGTCGATCGAAATCGAAGTTCAGCTCGCGATCTTCAAACAGATGAAAGACCGCCACGTCATGCTTTCGAAATCGCAAGTGTTGAAAGCAGCTTCGCAGCGAATCAGGTGGAACGAACAGATCGGAGATGATCAGAATCAATGCTCGCTGCGGGACCTGTTCAGCGGCCTCGTGCAATGCGTCTGCCAAGCCCGTATCGCCGGTTGCCTTGGCACGTCCAATTTCGTCCAGCACGTGTCGTAGATGAGCGGCATTGCGTTTGGGAGGTATTTCTTTGGTAAATCCTCGGGCGGCACAATAGAGGCCAACGGCGTCACCTTGTTGACTGGCAAGATAGGCCAGTGAGCCGGCCAACCGTCTTGCATAGTCGAGTTTCGTGAGCTGACCGTTGCCGTAGTTCATCGAACCGCTTGTGTCCAGCACCAAACACAGACGCAAGTTCGTGTCGGCTTCGAATTCCTTGATGTAGAAGCGATCGCTGCGAGCAAAAGCGCGCCAATCTAGCCGTCGCGTATCGTCGCCCGGTACGTACTTGCGGTAGGCCGAGAACTCGATGCTCGATCCCCGAATGGGGCTGCGATGGCGACCCGCGACGCTACCCAGCACGGGAAATCTGGCATGGAGCGGCAATGCCGCCAAACGACCTAGTACGTAGGGATCAAGAAAATCACGTTGGACCTGGACTGGCATGTAAGGCCGCTTCTCCGCTCGAAAACGTTACAACCGATTGGCCGCCGACAGTGACTGCGGACGAATTCTATGCCGACGTCAAACTTCTTCTTGCAATTCGTCGACAAGGCGTCGCACAATATCTCGGCTGGAGATTCCTTCCGACTCGGCGGCAAACGTGGTGATGACTCGATGTGTTAAGACAGGTTCTGCCACCTCGATCACGTCTTCCAACCGAACCATGTAACTGCCATTCAATGCGGCTCTCGCTTTGGCTCCCAGGATCAAGTATTGGACCGCACGAGGACCCGCTCCCCAACCGACGAGAGGTTTGAGCCATTCGGGTGATTCCGGACTCTTGGGGCGCGTGCGGCGCGAAAGATCGACCGCAAACTCGTAAATGTGTTCTGGGACGGGCACACGTCGCACCAGATCCTGATAGTGCAACACTTCCTCCTGATGGATGATCGTATTCAATTCAGGAAGATCCAAACCTGTGGTCGTGCGCGCAATCTCAATTTCTTCGTGCCGAGCCGGATAGTCCACTTCAATCAGAAACATGAAGCGGTCAAGTTGTGCTTCGGGCAGCGGATAGGTTCCCTCTTGCTCGATCGGGTTTTGGGTGGCAAGGACGAAAAACGGAGGCTGCAGGTGATAGGTGCGTCCGACAACAGTCACCTTATACTCTTGCATCGCCTCCAACATCGCCGCCTGAGTCTTGGACGGAGCTCGGTTGATCTCGTCGGCCAGGATGATGTTGGCAAACAGCGGACCCTTCACAAATTCGAATTCGCGCCGACCGCCTTGTGTGTCTTGCAGGATGTCGGTGCCGGTGATGTCCATCGGCATCAAGTCAGGTGTGAACTGAATGCGGCTGAAGTGCAATGCCATCGTGTCAGCCAGTCGGCTCACGAGCAGTGTCTTCGCCAGACCGGGCACACCCATCAAGAGCGCGTGTCCACGAGAGAACAGGCAGATCGCTAGTTGCTCAATCACATCTTTTTGGCCCACGATGATCCGCCCCAATTCCGTTTGGAGTTTTTCATGCACCGCTTGCAATTCATCAATCGCGGCAACGTGATCAGGAGCAAGTGTCGAGTCTGTAGCTTCGCCTGTTGTCATGTGTAAAGGACTCCGCGTTCGTGGCCTCTCTTGTTTCGCCGACATCGGTCGCATGGTGGAGGCGACCAATTCGCCACTGGTACGTGACGGTCGGATGCTTGGTTCGGCGTGGTACAGCGAGTGGATCTGCTGGCACAGATGACCCGGCCGCTGGCTTCAGCGTCAATTCATTATGGCCGATTGCGACCCTGTTCGAAATCATGCCTCTTTGAAACAACGAAAGTTGATGATGATGGACAAGGTGAAGTTGCCGCTGCTGTGTAACAAAAAATCGAAACCTAGCTGGCAAGCAACGCACCGTTGGAAAACACGCTAAACGTTGCATGATCAAGCACTTATGCCTTAGCCTTCATGACATCGACCGCATCAGTATCACGCCAGCGGTCTCCCACAGGCATTCTCGCTGTTGGCGATGCACTCTTCTGCCGATCCACCGCGCCCAACATCTGAAACGTTGACAGTTAAGTCGATGCACGTTGGTTGACGTCATGGTCGCACTGGCGGGCGAAAAAGTTCCGTGCTGACCACCGGAATTTTCGTCCGACGGGCCGCTGAGCCGCTAGTGCCCCGAAAAGTAGTGCCCGAAAAGATGCGAAAGGTTCTGATGCGACCAACATTTGTCGGTGCAAAGCGGGTCGCTACGCTGCACTGGGTTCTTCATTCGCGCCGTCGCATGACTTATCCTATGAACTGCGATTCTTGGGCCGGATTCGTTCTTTTGTCGGAGGAAACCCATGTCGGATAACCGTGACATGCTTGGTGACATGATCGAAAGCTTGAAGCAGCAACGTGATGAGCTGGCGTTGCAGATACACCTTGGCAAGGCCGAGGCGAAGGAGGAATGGGAACGCGTCCAAGCGAAGCTGGATAAGCTGTCGGATGACTTTGAGCCTATCAAGGATGCTATGGGGGAATCGGCCGAGGGTTTGATGACTTCGCTGGGATTGGTCGCGGACGAGATCAAAGAGAGCTTTCATCGGATTCGCAAGGCTCTTTAGCCGCCCATCGCGAGTCGGTCATGCGAAAGGAAGCATGACGATGGGAAATGCACGCTGGGCGAGGCACGTTGAAGAAGCAGCTGGCGTGTCTTGCCGACGTATGTCATAGCGGCTGCAGTCTAGCCCGCGCCGCGGTAGCGAGCTCGACCAACCTATGTGGAGTGAGATGCCGTTCTGGTTTTTGATTCTGTTCGGAATTGAGCGACTGCTGGCTATTTGGGCAATTGCCCATGCGGTTCTCTACAAGCGAGACACTCGAGCGGCCACGGGATGGGTTGGGCTGATCGCCTTTGCTCCGTTAGTCGGGCCGTTGCTGTTTGTCGGTTTTGGCGTCAATCGACTGAGGCGTCGAGGCGGCGAATTGCAGCGAAAACTGGAAGAAGCCTTCGACAGCGACGAGATCGAGATCCCACCGCAGGCCAGGCAGCAGCTGGAGCAGGCTCGACTTCAGTATCCTCGCTTTGCACAGATGGCGGACCTCGTACTTGGTCTAACGGATCGACCGCTCTTGCCCGGTAATCGGATCCGACCCTTGCTCGGCGGGGACTCGGCCTATCCAGACATGCTTCAGTCAATTCGCAACGCGGAAACGTCGATCGCGTTGCAGACCTATATTTTCGACAATGACCGCGCGGGTCGTGAGTTCATTGAAGCCTTGGAAGTAGCAAACCAGCGTGGTGTGAATGTGCGAGTGGTCGTGGACGACGTGGGTTCGCGTTACACGAAGCCGACAGCCGTTAAACAACTGCAGCGCCGCGGCATTGCCTGCGGCACATTTCTGCCGACACGTTTGCCCGCGCTAGCGCAATACGCCAACCTGAGAAATCACCGCAAGATTATGGTTGTCGACGGGCGTGTTGCCTACACGGGCGGCATGAACATCCGCGAAGGGTGCCGTTTGGATTGGGAGACTCGTCATCCAGTCCAAGATATCCATTTTCGATTAGAAGGACCCGTGGTCACGCATCTTCAGGAAGCTTTTATTGCAGACTGGGCATTCGTAAGTGATGAAGTGTTACGTGGATCAGCTTGGTTGCCCACACCGGAAATGGTCGGTGATGCATGGGCTCGGGGGATACCTGACGGCCCGGACGAAGACTTTGAAAAGCTGTTAATGACTTTACTTGGTGCAATCAACACGGCCCAACACCGGTTGATCATCGTGACGCCCTATTTCTTGCCCGATGCCAGTCTAATCCATGCGTTGGGCGTCGCCTCGTTGCGCGGCGTCCAAGTCGACATCATCTTGCCTGAGCAAAACAATCAACGCATCGTGCAATGGGCATGCGCGGCGATGATCTGGCAAGTCCTGATGCGAGACTGCCGCGTCCATCTTTCTAGTCCACCCTTTGACCACACAAAACTGCTGCTGATTGATGATGCGTACGTGTTGTTTGGCTCGACAAATTGGGATCCGCGCAGCTTGAGGTTGAATTTCGAGTACAACGTCGAGTGCTACAACACGTCATTGTGTGAACAACTGACTGCTGTTGTTGATCAGAAGATCGAAGCAGGTCGACCGCTGACGATCGACGAGATTAATGATCGCTCCTTGCCGGTGCAGCTGAGGGATGGCGTGGCGCGACTCTTCACTCCCTACATCTAACGTGGCCCGCAGGTGCTTCTTTCCCGTCTTCGCGGACTCACGCTTCAGGGTTTGCCGTGCCACGGTCCGTTTGACCGATTGCGAGAGAAACGGCGTCGCTGAAGGCATTCGGACGAAACGGTTTGCTCAAGAAAGTCACGGCACCTTCACGAATGGCTTCCGAGGCTACACTCTCGTCTGCGTGACCACTTACAACGATGATCGGAATCTCAGGTTGCTGCCGTCGCATTGTCTGCTGTACCTCAAGTCCGCTGGTATCGGGTAGGTCGATATCGATGACCATGCACTCGAACTGTTGAGGTTGGTTGTCAAAGAATTCATGGGCAGTCGCAAAGCCAACGGCATTCCAACCATTGGCCTGAATCAGTGCGCACATCGAGCTAAGTGCTGCCGGATCGTCGTCAATGACACAGACCGTTTTGGGGGCTTCTTCGGGTCGCTGTTTGGGAAGCGTAAAGTGGAATGCGGCCCCACCTAGATCGGACGTATCGGCCCAAAGTCTTCCGTGATGCGCTTCGACGATCGAGCGGCTGATGGCAAGGCCGATTCCCATCCCATCCTTTTTGCTTGTAAAGAACCGACGGAACAATTGTTCGGTGTCCGAATCGGCAAAGCCTGGTCCACTGTCAGCGACGATGACTTCCACATGTTCATCGTGATCTCGCGTCTCGATATGAACATTTCGCAGATCGAATTCGGAATCCATCAGGGCATCACAGGCATTCTTCAACAGGTTGACCAAAACCTGCTGAATCTGGATGCAGTCGCACAGGACTTCCGTATCGAGATCGTTTTTGGCGACGTTCAGCTTCACGCCACAGCGCCGTAGTTCGCTCGACATCAGCTTCAATGACTCGTCGATGATCTGGTGAATGTCGCTCGCCGATTTCTCAACGTCCGATTTATTCACAAATGAGCGCAACCGCCGAATGATATCACCCGTTCGATTCGACGCCTCGTTGATCTTGCTGAGCCAGTGCTGAAGAAGGTCACGATCGATTTCCGGATCGGACGCCAGGCGGGAGCAGGCGCCAGCGAAGTTCGCAATGGCCGACAGTGGCTGATTGACTTCGTGTGCGATGCCAACGACCATTTCCCCCGTTGTGCTCAGCCGGTCGAAATGAGCGAGTCTCGCTTGCTGTTCGATAAACTGTTGCTCAACTCGCTTGCGCTCGGTGATATCGGTCGAGTTAATGGTCAGGGCAACGACTTCCCCGTCCTGGATGACCGGGCTCACGCGAGCTTCGAAGGAATGGACTGACTTGTCCATTTCCGAATACCGATCGACGTCATATCTGCCCGGCTGCAGCGTCTCGCGAACGAATTTGAAGCAGTCTTTAATTTGCTCATGAAACGAACTATCGACGTAGTCCAGGATCGAGGTTCCGGTGACCTGTTCAACCGAGAGTTCGCTGACGGTCCGATTGATGTATCGAATGACACCATTCAGGTCGGTCAGCAGAATGTAGTCGGCCGAGCTTTCCATGATCGACCGCTGAATGGCTTCGGACTCGCGGAATCGCTGCTCGGCCGAGCGGCGTTGACTGATATCTCGTGCGATCGAGCGAACGCCACGGATCACGCCAGCGTCGCGGATCGGGCTTACCTTGACCTCGCACCAACAATGAGAATCGTCGGCTCGTCGCAATCGGGCCTCAAAACATTCGATGACATCTTCACCACCGATCCGACGACTGAAACGATCCTCCACGATCTGGACATCTCTCTCGTCGATGTACTCGCGGAAATGGCGTCCGATCAATTCATGTGGTTCGTAGCCCAAGAAATCGATTGAGCGCGAGTTGGTGTAAGTGATAACACCTTCGCTATCAAGTTCGACAACCAGATCGCTGATATTGTCGAGAATCGCCTTCAGCCGATTCAATTCGTCGAGTGTCTGCGTTAGCTCCTCAGTCGATTCCGTTTTCTGATTCGCACGCTCTTCAACGATTGAGGCCTGTTGTTTGGTTGAATGAGCTGACGGCCCGCTCATCGAGTACCCCCTTCGTATCACGCGGCCAAAGCCGTTGAATCGAATGTACTCGAATGCAAAGCTAAAGCCAACTGTAATAAACCAGCGATCATCAAGAGAATCTGGTTGCGGCTCGCCGCGACCGATTTCGCAACCGTAACATCGGGCTGGTGCGTTCGTTGGCAGCGTTCAGATCGATGCCACGTGAACATCGATCAAAACGCGAAAAGTCACTGACTTCGGGTGGCAAATGTTGCAAGGTGGCTGGTCAGCCCAACTTCGTCTTTGGTTTGGCTGCCCGGATTCTCGATGACTCTGGATGGTGTCCTAGCGGGGAATGTGCCAATCATGATGTAAGGGCTGGTCGTTTCGTAGGTGTTATTGTGAGGACGCGGCAAAAATGAGCGAACCGACCGTAAAGATGAACTTCGTTGAACGTCTCGAGGCGATGCCCGAATTGAAGACGTTCCCTGCCGTCGCGAGCCGACTTTTGACGGCTTGCGAGGATGAGAACGTCAACGCACGTGATTTGGTCGAAATCATTCGTTGCGACCCAAACCTGTCATTGCAGCTTTTGCGAGTGGCCAATAGCGCTGCCTATGGCTTTGGTGGTCAGATCAAATCCCTCGAGCACGCTGCCGTCGTGCTTGGTTTTCGGTCCGTCAAGAATATTGCCGTCTCGGTCGCAGCCGCGGGCGTATTTGCCGATGGAGAAACGGCTTCACGAGAGCGACAGATTCTTTGGAAACACTCACTGGCCGCAGCGGTCATCGCGCGTCGCCTAGCGGAACTAATACCCAGCGTTGACCCCGAAGAAGCATTTATCGCCGGTATGGTCCATGACGTTGGCAAACTCGTCTTCTTTGATCTGGCCGCCGATCAGTATCCGTATGATCCGAACAATCTCGAATCCATTCCCACGGTAGCCGACGAAGCGGAAGCCTTCGGGATTGACCACGGCAAAGTTGGGAATCGCTGCGGTGTCGAATGGGGATTGCCCGAGGAGATCAATGAGGCCATCACATTTCACCATTCCCCCGATTCATCCGAATGGGCACCCGACCTGGTGGCCGTTGTCTATGCGGCTAATCGACTTGCCAAGGCTTGGGGCATCGGGTCACAGGCCAAGGACAAGAGCGAGGACATGCGGGCGAACATACCGGACGTTGAGCTCGACATTGATGACGAGCAATTGTTGGAGATCAAGGAATCGGTGCCCAGCGAATTTGCCGAATTGTCAGACGCATTTAGCCACTAAGTAGGTCGCAATGCAAAGCGTTGCCGGTACAAGACTGTTTCGCGTTCTGTTGGTGATGCTCAGCATTATTGTGTTCGGCAGCGCTGGTTACGTGTGGCTCGAAGGCTGGCAATTCTCAGACAGCTACTTCATGACCATCATTACCCTGTCGACCGTTGGCTACGGCGAAACTCACGAACTGTCGACAGCCGGCCGGTGGTACACCTGCGCGTTGATTTTCTGTTGTATCGTTGCGATGACATTTTGGACTGCCGCGCTGACTAGCTTTATTGTGGAAAGCGACCTAGCCGGCGATCTGTCGCGAAGGAGAATCCTAAGAATGATCGCTCGCCTCAAGGACCACGCTATCATTTGTGGGGCAGGTCGCATGGCCGAAGCCGTGATTGAACGTCTCCTGTCAAAAGGCCGGGACGTCGTAGTCGTCGACGAAGACAAAGAGCGGCTCAACGAACTGCAGCGCCGTTTTCGCAAGCTATTAGTCGTTGAAGGATCAGCGACGAATGAGTTGAATCTGGCGAAGGCTAATATCTTGAATGCCAAGCACGTCGTCGCCGCGCTGGACGCGGAAGTCGATAATCTGCTTATCTCGATTACGTGCAAGGACATGGGCAGTGATGTGGCCGTATTCGCGCGATCCAACGATGTCACGATTGCCAATCGGATGCGCAAAGCGGGAGTCGACGAAGTTATCTCACCTTCTCAAATCTGCGGCGATCGCGTCTCGTCCCTGATCATTGCGTGATCAATCTAGCCGGCCAGAGAGCGCAAGCGATGCGTGCTGTCGCAGCACGTGCCGCCATGCGTTAGCTACTGCGAATCTTTTTCCCCTTGGACGGAAATCGTTTCGGCTGTTTGTGGCCGTCCGCAAACTCAACCTGATCGGAACAACCGGTAGTCAGCCGGGTTGTGGTTGAATTCTAACTCTTGGCATCGAGTTTGCTTCACAGGCCGCAGTCCAAGCTACGCAATGGAAGGAACCGGTCGATGCTTGTTGGATTGTACAGTGCCGCCACAGGGATGCAGGCAGGCGAGCGATTGCACGAGGTTGTGTCGGAGAACCTGGCGCATCTTGGCGTGCCAGGCTACCGCGCAAACGTCGTTTCGTTTGAGGTCCTCGAGAACCCGAACGCCGACGCTGAAGGAACAACCTCTCCGGAAGGCTACGGAACGATCGAAGAGGACTTGCGAACGGACTTCACGCCTGGCGCGATCCTCAATACAGGTCGAACGCTTGATGTGGCTATCAGTGGCGACGGCTTCTTTGTGCTGCAGGGACCTCAGGGTCCGCTCTACACGCGTAACGGGGTTTTCTACGTCAATCCTACCGGAGAACTCACCAACGGTGAAGGCATGCCGGTGATCGGCGACGGTGGACCCATCTCGATTCCGCGTGACACCACAGCTGGAGAAGTGCACATCGCTCCGGATGGAACGGTTGAGGTGGACGGAGCGCAGGTTGGCCGGATCCGCATCGCTCGCTTCGAAGATCCGGACCTTTTGGTGCGAGCCGGCACGTCGCTGTTCGAGTCAGGAAGTGCGACTCCTGAAGATGTGGATCCCTATCTCTTGCAGGGCAGCCGCGAACTATCCAATGTCTCGGCCATCAACGAGATGGTACGCATGATCCAAGGTATGCGGTTCTACGAGGCGGCGCAGAAAGCGCTGACCACGATCGACGAAGCAGTTTCGCAAAACACCGATCCCCAGGCTTAAGAAAGATGTTACGAGCTCTATATAGCAGTGCAACGGGCATGAAGGCCCAAGAGATGTTGATCGACGTCACAGCCAATAACTTGGCGAACGTCAACACGAATGGATTCAAACGCAGTCAGCTCGACTTTGCGGACTTGCTGTACTCGACAATTCGTGAAGCCGGTGCTGAGTTGGGCGACGGTCAAACTTCGCCCATCGGGCTGCAAATCGGTAGTGGTGTTCGCCCCACGGGCACGACCAAGCTATTTACGCCGGGAGCCCTCGAGCAAACGGGCAACCCAACCGACGTGGCGATTGAGGGCGATGGCTTCATCAAAATTGCGATCTCGGGTGTTGATCACTATACGCGCGACGGCGCTTTGCGCATCGACCAGAACGGTCAGATGGTGACCGTCGATGGCTACCTACTTGCCAACGGCGTGACGATTCCGCCAGGTTCCACCAACGTTAGCATCGGAGCCGATGGAACTGTCTCGGCGAACGTTGGCGGTGTGACCACGAATTTGGGCAGCCTGCAATTGGTCAACTTTCCCAATCCGGCCGGTCTGAGTAGCAAGGGTGGCAACCTCTATACAAAGACCGTCGCGTCGGGTGACGAAATCACGGGCACGCCCGGACTCGACGGGTTCGGGACGCTGCGTGGCGGATTCCTGGAACGATCAAATGTCGAGGTCGTGACTGAGCTGATTTCGTTGATCACGGCTCAGCGAGCCTACGAGATCAACTCGCGGGCCATTCGAGCCGGTGACGAAATGCTGTCTACCACAACCGATATCCTGAGGTAGTCCAAAATGCGTTGGTCGAATAATGCTGCTTTGATACTGATGACTTTGACGTTGCTTGTGCCACACATGGCTATTGCCCAAGGCATCGTCCAGATTGAATTGCGGCCAGCCGCATCGACGACGAAGTCGATCGTCACGCTTGCCGACATTGCGACGGTCGAAGGCGGCGATGGGCGGGTGCGGGCTCAAATCCGTTCGCTGGATATCACTGAACTTGAGGCAGCGCCGTCAGCCGATACCGTCAAGGAGTCGCAGGTTGCACTGCGTGTTCAATTGGCGGGAATCCCGCAACGTCTCTATCACATTGAGGGCGCCGCGGAAACGGAGGTTACGAGAGAGCACACGCAGATCAATGATCAGGTCGTCATTGAAGCCATCCGGAATCCACTTGCGAGGCAGTGGCATGTGCAACCCGAATCGATTCGGATTCGACTTACGCAACCGCTGGCCCGCTCCGTCAGATCGGTTCCCGAGACCGATGAGTTTCGACTGGAACCGTTTATTCGTGAAACCATTGTGCCTGGGAGAACGCGGATTTCGATCGGCTTATACGACGGTGACGATCTAGCTCACACATTCAGTGTGTCGATCGACACGAGTATTCGTCGACGCGTGGCGATTGCGCAACTACGAATTCGTCCTCAACACGTGATCACTGCCGAAGATATTCAAGTTGAACAGCGTGACCTGACAGGTCGCGATGCGCTGAACATTCCAGACGTCGTCATCAATCGCATGGCATCTCGTTGGCTGCGGGCCGGACAGGTCATTCGAGCCAACGACGTCTACAAGGCAAGTGCTCGTTCTAAAACAGTTGTGAAAGTTCGACGTAACTCAGTCGTAAGGCTTGTGGCGCGAAAGAATGGCCTGCGCGTAACGGTGCGCGGTGCAACGCTCCTTCGTGACGCGCACGTCGGCGAGACGGTACCCGCTGTCAATCCTACTTCGGAAGAGACCGTGGTTGGTCGACTTGTAAGTCCGACAGAAGTGGAGGTTCCCTTCTAATGTCAGTTCGCTTCATTTGTTTCTCCGTCGTGTTGACCTGGATGCTGCTGGCGATGCTAGGCACCTCACCGGCCGACGCTCAGTCGATCTGGAAGCATCGACGACCCGGCCAGGTCAACCTGATTGGGGATACGGCCGCTCGACGCGTTGGGGATCTGCTGACGATTCTGGTCAGCGAGAGCACAGATGTCGACAACACGGACCAGCGTTCACTGGACAAGCAGTCGAGCGATCAATTCCGCTTTAGTTTCAACTCGACCGGCAACGAAGGCGGTTCGACCGGCACATACACTGCATCGAACTCGTCGGATCGCGACTTCGACGGCAATTCGCAGTTCACGGTCGAAAGAGAATTCACCGACCGAATTACCGCCCACGTTGTCGATGTCTTGCCCAATGGTCATTTGGTCATTGCAGGTCGACGTCGCCAGGTCGTCGCTGGTGAAGTGCGAACGCTGTTGGTGTCGGGTACCGTTCGTGAAGCCGACATCACGCCGAACAATACAGTGGAATCTCAGTTTGTTGGGAATTTCAAGGTCTGCTACGAGGGCGACGGTCCAGAGACCCATTTCTCGAACCAAGGTTGGGGCAGCCGAATCATCAATCGCTTGTGGCCTTGGTGATGTTGAAATGCTGAAGATTTGCCAGTCGATCATGCGTCACCGATTGGCCGGAAGGATTCGGAATATGACGTTCGAACACGCCAGTAAAGCAGTAATGTTTGCTCTCGTTGCGTTGTCATTCCCGCTACTTGGGCCGCAATCGTCGGGGCAAGAAGTTCGTATCAAGGACATCGCAGACATCGAGGGGCACCGCGAGAATACGCTTGTTGGCTATGGTCTGGTAACCGGACTCAATGGCACTGGTGGCAATAGCCCCGCCACACGCGAGGCGATGGCGAACCTGCTGCAGCGACTAGGCCAGCGGCTTGACCCCACGATACGCGCACGAATCCGGAACGACACACAGCAGAAGACAGACAACGTTTCGCTCGTCATGGTGTCTGCCCAATTGCCAGTCAATGCTCGACCGGGGCAGAAAGTTGATGTCACGGTTTCCGCTCTGGATGACGCCGAAAGCTTGGCTGGCGGTGAGCTAATCCTGACTCCGTTACTTGGAGTCGACAACGAATACTATGGAACTGCATCTGGATGGGTATCGACCAACTCATTCGATTTTGGCGGTGAGGCCGCTTCGGTTGAGAAGAATCACCCCACGAGCGGTCGCATTCCGAACGGATTGACGGTCGAGAAGGCCGTTCCCATTACGGATCACCACCCGGACTATATCAACCTACTTCTGCGACGCAGTGATATTCAAACAGCTAAACGTGTTGTCGAGGCCATTAACGCTTTTGCTCCCGACTCAGCAGTTCCCATCTCACATGGCGTAATCAAGGTGACAACGCCCGTCGATCCGCATCAGCGTTTGAACTTCCTGGCCTCGGTCGAAATGCTCACGATCGTGCCAGATCGAGTCGCCCGAATCGTAATCAACGAACGAACCGGAACGGTTGTGATCGGAGATAATGTGAAGATCTCCGGAATCTCAGTCGCTCACGGCAATCTATCGGTGACGACAGCCGAAACACCTGAAGTCTCACAGCCTCTTCCGCGAAGTCGAGGCCAAACGGTTGTTGTTCCCCGAACCGAGGTGGAAGTCATCGAAGATGACAGACAAATGCAGGTCATCGAATCGACCGCGACGATCGCCGACCTGACCGACGCGCTGAACGCACTGGGTGTCACACCGCGTGACCTAAGCTCGGTCTTCCAAATGCTTAAGGAACAGGGAGCCCTTCACGCCGAGCTGGAGCTGAGATAGTTGCTCATAACAGATTTCCACGGAACTCTTGATCAAGGAATGATATTGTGCAAGTCAGTTCGCTTCAGACAGCCGCCCTTCTTCAACAAGCCACCGCCGATAATGGCGATGAGGCTTCTCAGTTGCAGGCCAAACAGGAGGTCGCCAAACAGCTTGAAGGCGTCTTCATTTCGATGCTGCTGAAACAGCTTCGTGAGTCGCTGGACGAGGGAATGTTCGGCAGCGAGAAATCAGACACGCTGGGAGCAATGTTCGACATGCATCTTGGCGATCACATCGCCAAAAATAGCAATCTTGGGATCCGACAGGTTGTCCTTAGTCAGCTTTCGTCACCCCAACAGCAAGGAACGCGATCTTGATCAAGACTGAAGAAAGGCGAAACCAACTCGCTCAGCAAATGTTGCGTCATCTTGAACGCGAAACGACAAGTCTGCAAGCGACGCATCAACTCGTCAAGCGGATCCGGACAACACTGCTCGAGACGGATACCGACCAACTCCATGATCTGGTTGAGCACCTGGAGACAAAACAGTATCGGGACGAGGGACTCATTCATGAACGCGAGCGATTGAGCAATCAACTTGCGCGGATTTTGGGACTGCCTCAGGGAAAAGCGACGATCAGTGAACTGATTCGGCAATTGGATTCTCCGTGGAAAGAACGCCTAGCCGAGTCGAGACGTGCACTTCGCCAGGAGGCTCGGGCTGTCTACCAACTGAACCGTGCGAATCTCTCAATCGCATCGCAGAAGGGCGAGTTGATTCGAAGTGTCCTGGAAGGACTGACCGGCAAACCGACATCCTCCCGCTATGAGCGATCGGGCCACATCAATCATTCGGACGGCGGCCCAGTATTCGAGGCAAACTTTTAGGCCATGCTACATTTCTCACGAGCAATATCGGCACTTCAGGCACATCAGGCGGCGCTGAACGTCGTTGGCAACAATATTGCCAACGCCAATACGCCGGACTATCACCGACAGGAAGTCAGGCTTGTCGATCGTCATCCTGTGCTGATCGATGGACTGTACATCGGTCAAGGCGTGCGCGTAGCGCGAATCGATCGTGCTTATCAATCCGTGACTGAAGAGGCCATCACACGCAATATTTCGGAAAATGCCGGAATCGAGACGCGACTGCAAACGAGTCGACAGATCGAGGGCCTATTGACTCCGGGCCGTGGTTCGGTGTTGGATCGTCTCGAGACTTTCTTCAATGAGTTGGAACGGTTGACCGCCGAACCCGACAACCCAGCGTCTCGTACCGTCGTCGCTCGGGCCGCTGCGAGCTTGGCTGACGAGATCAATTCGCTCGACAGCGAAATCGACGAAATGATACGAGACATCGACCTGGCCATTGAAGAGACGCTCGGCAGAATCGAGACCCTCGCTCTGCAGATCACGGAAATGAATGTGAAGGTTCGTCAGGGGGAGCTATTGAATCAGTCGCCCAATGACCTGAAGGACAAGCGTGACCGGCTCGTGAATGAGCTTGCTCAGTTGATCGATATTTCCATCGAGCCGATGACGAATACAGGTGGCGACATCGTTTTCACACAAGACACGCTTCGCATGGCGGACGGGAGAATCACCGTCATCAATGACCGAATCGAATTGAACACTTTCCTGCAGCCTGATGGCCAGATGACTATCACGAAGTTCGGTTCGATCGATCCAATCGACGTCGTTCACGGCAAGTTGGGAGGCTTGTTGATCGCTCGCAATGAGATGCTCATGTCCTACGAGAATCGACTTGAAGAATTCACCCAAGGTCTGGTGGAGGCAGTCGATTCAACTCACGCGACGGGGATTGGATTTGATGGTTCATTCGACGTCTTGCTGGGTCAAAGGGGGCTCGATCAAGTTGATGTGCCTTTGCAGGATGTAGAGTCGATTGTCGATATCAAGGCAGGCAGTCTGTTTATAAATGTCACGGCAGCCGATGGAACGAAGACGCTTAACGAAGTCGTCATCGACCCGACGGTTGACACACTCGAGGACGTCGCCACCCGCATCTCGGCCATTGCTAACATTCAGGCCACGGTCGACGCCACCTCGGGACAGATTTCGGTGCTCGCGACTCCCGGCTACACATTCGATTTCACGGGTAACCTACCAACCGCGCTCGATACGTCCCTACTCACTGGAACCGCGCAGCCTTCCGCCTTCGGTCCGTACGATGGATCGGATAACCGTCAGTACACGTTTCAATTCTCTGGAGCTGGCACCGTTGGATCGACGCCGGGTTTGTTGATGGACATGTACAACAGTTCGGGGCAGTTGATCGCGACTTTCGACGTGGGACAAGGTTATGAGCCGGATTCCGCGATTGCTATTGGCAATGGCGTCGAAGTGCGTTTAACAGCTGGAGACGTCAACGCCGGTGATCAGTTTGACCTCCCGCTGGTGGCAGCTTCCGATACGACAGGATTTCTGGCAGCGACGGGGTTAAACACTCTGTTCGTTGGCGACCACGCGGGCAGTCTGAGCGTAAATCAGGCAATCCTGGAAGATCCCAATCGATTTGCTTCAACCCGAACGGGTCAGCCTCTCGATGCAATGAATGCGGCGAGGCTGTTGGATCTACGGTACGAACCTCTGTTCGGCGGCGGTTCAGAAACGCTGGAGGATCACTTTGCCGACATCATCGCATCCGCCGGTGTTGACGTGCGGGATCTGGGGCAAATTCAGGAGAATCTGGAAGTGATCGGCAATTCGCTGAAGGCCGAGCAACAAAGCGTCTCGGGCGTTGATCCCAACGAGCAGGCGATTCGAATGCTCCAGTACCAGCGAGGATTCCAGGCCGCGGCAAAATATCTGGTCACCATCGAAGAGTCGCTCGACGAGTTGTTTAATATCATTCGCTAGCTCTAGCCAACGCGGGCACGTCCCATGTCATTTCGAATCACGCCTCACCACTTGGCCAATGAAACGATTCGCTATTCGCAGAGCCACAACGCAAACTTGGCTCGACTCCAACGTCAGATCTCAAGTGGACTGCGGATCGAAAAACCATCAGACCAACCGGGCGTTCTGTCCTCGTTGCTTGCCAATAAGGCATCCGTGTTGCGAATTGATGTGGACATTGAGAACATCACGTCCTCTCGCTCGAAGCTGAATCAAAGTGTGTCCCAACTCGTCTCGGCGAAGGAAGCGTTCCAACGAGCCAAGAGTCTGAACTTACAGGGCGTACAGTCCTATGAGGAACGGGAAACGTTTGCTCAGGAAATCGATGGAATCTTGGAACTTGTTGTTCACATTGCCAACACAACGGATGGTGGCAAGCCGTTGTACGCTGGTACTTCAAACACTCTCGAACCATTTCGCATCGTTGGAACTGATCTCGAGGGACGAACGACTCAGGTCGCCTACGAAGGTTCCGAAGACCGGTCGAGCGTGGTGATCGGTGTCAGGCAGTCGGTCGAAACGCTCTACGCCGGTTCGGAGATCTTTGCCTCAATGGATCGTCAGGCAACCATCTTCATTGGTGACACGGGAGTTGAGCCTGGTCCTAGTGTCGATAGCGCGACTGGTTTCGGCGAGCTGGAAGTGACCCACACCATCACGACCTTCGGCGGAGCGTCGGGGCTGCAACCAGGCGCTAGTTCCATCGGTGGAGACACGATTCTGGGTGCGCACACCCTGACGGTGGACGAGCCCAATGGGACGCTTGCTCTTGATGGTGCTCCGCCCGTGTCGTTCGTCGCTGGCGATCCTGACGTGCGAGTTGAAGGGATCAATGGCGCTGTTGTCTACGTCGACACGGCGACGCTCGTCGGAGGATTTACAGGCACAATCTCTCTGCAGGGTGACGGAACACTTTCGACGGATGGTGGCGCGTCAACAACGGCCATCGACTTTACAGCGAACCAAGCGGTCACGCACGCAACAACCGGTGATATCACCTACATCGACACAAGTGCGGTCAGCGTGGCAGGACAGGAATTGGTGGAGTATTCGGGTACGGCTTCGGCATTTGAAGTGTTAGTCAATCTGCGCGATGATTTGCTGAACACACGAGGTTTGACGCAAAGCCAGTGGCATGACTCGATTGAGCGCCATCTTGGAGAGATTCAGCGAGTTCACGACCACCTGTTGAGTGTCGTCAGTGAGCAGTCCGCAACGCTTGAAAACCTCGATGCTTTCGAGAACCAAACCGAGGTGTACAAGCTCGACACACAACACGAGATTGCTGAGGTCGAATCAACGGATGTTCCAGAAGCTGTCGTGCAATTTCAGGCGGCACAGAACTCGCTGCAGTATACGTACGCGATATCACTGCAACTGATGAATACGAACATCCTTGATTTCTTAACTTAGGGTGATTGGCAACGTGGCGACGGTTGCTTGTTGCTTATCATGCCGGGCGCTACCACCGCACATTTTTTGCGGCTTTTGGAGTATCGACCTTGCGGACAATCACCGAGCAGATGGGTCGTTTGGCGTCGCTGAACCGCCATGGCTTCCCAACGCTCCTCAAACGCCGCTTCTGCACGTCATTTAAGCGCAGCAGCTTGGCTGCTTCGGCCGAAATCTCCGTCGCTTGATTGGCTGCTCTCTGCCACGCCTTCGGGCTGGGCATATTCGCCCACACCACGATATCGACGCGATGGGTTTCGCGCCGCAAGCTAGGGACAAGTTGTAACAGTGCCTTGCGATACCCTTCGTTCAGATAAGGTGGTTCGCGGTTGAAGCGATTGAAGAAGTCGAAGACGACTTCGCCCTTAGTTTCCGGAAGGTTGTCGATCTTGGCAATGCGATCGATTTCGTTGAGCATGCGTTGATAGACTTCTGTTTCGCGATCGATCGTCCGGACATCATTCGATTCTTCGGGACCGGACGGTTTCGGATCTGGTTTGTTTTCGTCCAGATCGGGGGCCACATAAAGCGGACTCGATGAGTTCAGTTGTACGGCCTTCGAGGTTCTCTTACCCTCAAATTTGCCGGGCAGCCCCATGCCCTTCATCGCTTCAATGAAAGAGCCGGTCCCACTGTAGAGATCCGCACCGGTTTGTTCCTCAGCTAGCGAGCAGAGCACGATGAAGAATGCTAACAGCGTCGTCATGGTGTCGCCAAACGACACCAGGTAGGCTTTGCTGGGAGGCGGGTCTTCGGGTTTCTTCTTAATTGCCATGGATCTTGCCAGTAAGTGGGCGCGTGAGCACGATTGTAAAGCGACTCTTGTCGGGGTTTTCAGGGTCAAATCCGACACCCAAGCGTCCCGGCTGAATCGCTTCACCTTCGAACAAATAGCTCGCGAGCTGTTGAGCTTGGGCAAATTGTGAGGTGTCTGCGACGAGGAAATCCGCGTCGATCGGTTGGCGACGCATGTGCTTGGCCAACATCTTCAAGTGCTGTCGACCGAGTGGCGTAATCGCGCCGTCCGATGTCATAAACAGCGACCAGGGTATCATCACGCCATGCTTCGTAGACAGCTCCCGCATTTCATTGTCTTCCAGTCCGGCGATACCCTTGCTGAGCGATTCGTCGACCGCGTCGGAGTGAATGGGCGGCATCTCCGAACCAACTTGAGTGATTCGGCCGGATCGTTGACGCTCTCGCAACAGAAGTGCATCGTGGTCGAGAGGGCCTTGTGCCTCGGCTGCCATGCCGGTCGCACCACCTCCGCCAAACATCGAGACCTGGATTCGTTCGAACGTTTCGGGTTCGTTCGTGGCAAAGGTCAACAACAGAATGAAGAACGTCATCAGCAGCGTGATGACGTCGCTGAAGGTCATGAGCCAACTGGGAATTTCAGCCGGCGCTTCTGGTTCTTTTACTCGCGCCATGATTCACCTTTGCCTTCAACCAGTCGCTCGGTGGCTTGAGATCTCCTTAGGCCGCAGTTTGTGCTTCTTCTTCTGGACGTGTCTTCGGCGAAAGGAAGGCGATCAGGCGACCCTCGACCGTACGAGGAGATTGGCCTTCCACAAGCGACAGCAGGCCTGCCGTCATCAGCTCGCGAATCAAGATCTCCTCTTTGTTGCGCGTGTCGAGCTTCCCCGCCAGCGGAATGCAGAACAGGTTGGCGATAATCGCCCCATACAACGTGGTCAGCAGTGCGGTTGCCATACCACCACCGATCTGGCTGGGATCGTCCAAGGTACGCAACATTTGCACGAGACCGATCAGGGTCCCGATCATCCCGAAGGCTGGCGCCGCCGCCCCCAAGGCATCGATGATCTTTTTGCCGAGCTTGTGACGTTCGTCGATATAGCTGACTTCTGTCTCCAAGACCGTTTGGATTTCTTCCTTCGGTGTGCCGCCAATCACAAGTGCCAGCCCGCGGCTCATGAACTCGTCTTCGATTTCGGCGACACGATCTTCCAACGCCAACAGGCCGTCACGCCGCGCCACACCGGAGAAGTCTTTGAATTGATCGATCACGTTTTGGGGTGACGGAAGCTTCTGTAGGAAACACTTCTTGACCACGCCAAAAACGCCGAGCACCGAGCCCAGCGGGAAGTTGATCAACAAAGCTGAGAAAGAACCACCGATGGTGATCATCATTGAGGGGATATTGATGAACGGCATCAATCCACCGCTGCCCATCAAGATCGAGCCGATAACGAGCATTATCCCCAGCAGAAGGCCAATGATGGTTGCTATGTCCATGATTACCTGTCTCGTTAGTGCAGTGGCCTTCAGACGTTGCCACGGGGTGATCACAAGGCGCGCGCAGACGCTAGCCCTGCAACCGCTATCGAAGCATTGAAGTCGGGGTTGCCGAAATTGATCACCCAGGTCGCCTTTTTTAAACAAGTTGCGTACAGACAACCCAACTGGGCTGCGTAGCTTGTGATAGTTCTCTATTCAAAATAATCCTAAAGACTGCCCATTCATTGAACCGAAAACTTGGGTGCGCGGAGAATTCCATTCAAGTGCTGCATAACTGGAAATTAGAACATGGCCGACGACATTCAAGCCGACGATCCACAACAGCCAGCGACCACGCCGGTGCCACCGCAACCCACTGTCTCAACTGAAGGGGCAGACGCAGCGGTTGCCGCGGGTGAAGGTGACGGTGTCGAATACAAGGTGCCTGGATTCGCATCCATGGAAGAAACGACCGACCGCAAGGCCGCAGCACCAATGGATCGCTTTTACGAGGTTCATGTGCCTGTTTGGGCCGAACTCGGTCGTGTGGAGATGCCGCTTGGCGAATTGATGAAGTTAGATGAAGGATCCGTCATTCGGCTGGATCGTCCGGTTAGCGATCCGGTCGACCTGGTCTCGCAAGGCGTGAAACTTGCTAGTGGAGAGGTCGTCGTCATTGACGATTGTTTCGCCGTTCGAATCAAAGAAATGGCAAAGTCGAAGTAGCGTTTGGTCGCAAATGATCGTGCTTAAGGATGAGCAAATGCATATTCTGCGAAGGACCACGTTGCTGGCAGTGACGGTTGGCGTGTCGTTGCTCAGCTTTCCTCTGATGGCTCAGGACGGTCCAGCGTCGGCCACCTCCAACTTGGCAGTTGAACCCTCCGCAGCCGTTCGCGTAGCTGCAGCCGCTTCCGCTGCTGTCAGAAGCGACTCAAGGGTGCCACCACAACAACTTCGCGAAACAGACGCGCTAGGGCGCAGCGACCGTCAGCAACCTCCCTCGATTTTGCCGAACGAATTCGTTCCTTCGCACCTGGCGAATCGCGCGATGACCGTGATGGGTATTCTGATTGCCGCCTGCATTGGGGCGATTTGGTACGGCCAGCGGCACTCACGGGCGGGTCGCTTGAGATCTTCGTCAAGTGATCTACAGGTCATTGACACCTTGTCCATTGCACCTCGCTGCTGCGTGCATCTGCTCAGCGTTGGCGGTCAAAAGTACCTTGTGGCGCGGGATCAGGCGGGAATCAAATCAGTCACGGCGGTTAGTGCTTTCGCGTCCACGCTCGATGATTTAACGAACAACCCGGAAGACTCAGCTCAAGACGTTGCCTCGTCGAGTCTTAAGAGTCGAAGTTGGGCTAGGAGGAGCGATCAATGGAGTTCGACGCTCAACCGCTAGAAGTCGTTCAGCAAGCGGTCAAATCGCCAGGCCTTCAGATGCCGTTGCAAGCGGCGTTGGGCGAGGGCGGAATCGAAGCGCTAGCTCCGCCGCTGCAGATCGCGCTGTTCCTCGGATCGCTCGTCATGTTGACAGCGGTCCTGGTGAGCGTCTCGTCTTTTACGCGAATTGTGATCGTGCTGTCGTTCGTACGCCGGGCCCTGACAACGCAAGAGATACCACCCAATCCGTCACTGATCGGACTTGCCTTGTTCATGACGATGTTCACGATGGGGCCGGTCATTGACCAGATTCATCAGGACGCGCTAACACCCTATCTGAATAAAGAAATCACCGGGCTCGACGCGATGGGCAAGGCGACTGATGAGCTGCGGGCGTTCATGCTGCACCATACTCGACGCGATGATCTCAGGCTGTTCATCGACCTGTCAGGAAGTCCGCTACCTGAGACGGAAATGGATACGCCGATTCGCGTGCTCGTTCCGGCCTTCATGATCAGTGAGTTGAAGACCGCGTTCATCATGGGCTTCTGCATCTATATTCCATTCATTCTGATCGACCTCTTGGTATCCACCATTTTGATGTCGCTCGGCATGATGATGATGCCACCTGTGGTTGTCTCAGCGCCCATCAAGTTGTTGCTCTTCGTCCTTGTGGATGGTTGGAATCTGGTTGCAAAGGCGATTGGATCGAGTTTTGTTACATAATCGGTGTCGCGCATCAAAGCGCGTGAGAGGCGAGTAACAATGCATGCGCCAGAAGTCGTACAGATTGGGCGAGAACTCTTGTTCACTGCAATGCTGCTCGCCTTGCCGACGGTCGCTGTTAGCCTGATCGTCGGTCTGCTGATCAGCATATTTCAAACGGTAACAAGCATCCAAGAACAGACGCTGACCTTCGCTCCACGCATCCTGGCGGTGGGTCTGGTGCTTGTCTTCACCTTACCCTGGACGCTCGAAGTCATGTCGAACTTTACCGAGCGTATGTTCTGGTTGATCTCGGAAGTGACACGATGAACCTAATCGAGTATTGGGGCGTGGCGCTCACGCTAGTCCTAGCGCGAGTGTCGATGTTCATCGTCACCTTTCCCCTCTTTCGCAACGGCCAAGTGCCTCGATTGATCAAGGTCGCATTGTCATTGGCGTTATCCACGATGTGGCTGACCAATCTTACGCTTGACGATGCCGCGACACTGCCCAGCACTTTGAATGCAGGCTGGGTCGAGCTGAGCCTGGCGATTGCTCGTGAGTCACTCATCGGGGGCATGATTGGGTTTGCGATGGGATTGTTTTTGCTACCGGCGCAGATTGCGGGAGTCTATCTTGGCCAAGAGATGGGATTGAATATGGCGGGTATCACCGATCCCACGTCTGAAGCTCAGTCCAATGCTCTCGGCAACCTGTTCAACAGTTTAGCGATTCTGACTTTCTTCGTCTGCGACTTCCACCAGCTGGCAATCGGTGCACTCTATTCGTCATTCATAAGTATGCCGCTGGGCGAACCGCTGAAGACGTTCAACCCCGAGGTATTCACTCAAGGTTTCTCAGAGGCCCACCGGTACGGGTTAGAGCTTGCCGGGCCAATTGGCGTGTGCCTGTTGCTGACGACGGTCTTGCTGGCCGTGCTGATGAAGATCTCGCCGCAGCTAAACCTGTTCTCGGTCGGTACGTCTTTGCGACTAGCAATTGGCCTGGCCGCATCATTTATTTTTCTGCCGGATGTGATTGCAATGATGAGCAATATTTTTGCTCACTCTTATTCATTCGTCGTGCGTATGGGAGTCTGAGTGACGCGATCCGATGCGAAGGTCGTGGATTGACTTGTTTGCTAAGAACGGATGCCTGAGCAACACACGCAAGATCGAACCGAAGCCCCAACACCTCGTCGGCGCGAGGAAGCCCGACGCAAGGGCCAGGTTGCGCACAGCACCGATCTGACGACCGCCGCGTTACTTTTGGCCGGTGCTGCCACACTTTGGCTATTCTCCAGTCAGCTGGGTGAGACGATACTCTTTATTTTTCGCACTGAGCTGAGTGCGAGCCGCAACGAGTGGACGCACCAGCATACAGTCACGATGGTAGCCTCAATGCTTGGTAGACTAGGCGCCGTCGTAATGCCCATGATCATCTTGTTGTTCGTGACGGCTTCTGGTGTGACCGCAGGACAGGTGGGTCCGCATGTCAGTTTTGAACCGATGGAGATCGATTGGTCGAAACTTGGGATTAGTAAGGGTTGGTCACGTCTCTTCTCGCTGCGATCGACAATGCGCGGCCTGATGCTCGTACTCAAGGCGTCCTTCACCGCGTTTATTCTGCTGTGGCTGCTCGATTCCCAGCAACATCACCTGGTGTTAATTGGTCGGCAACATTTGGAGCAAAGTCTCGCCAACACCTGGGAGTTTGCGCTGTTGGTCACAGCGACGGCCGGTGGTGTGTTGTTGGCTCTGGGCCTGTTCGAATATGGGTTTCAACGTTGGCAGCTCGATCGCGATTTGATGATGTCGCGGCAAGAGGTTCGTGACGAGCACAAACAGGAGGAAGGTGATCCGCACGTGAAGTCGCGTCTGCGTCGATTGCAGCGCGAGACGGTCAAGAACCAGATGATACAGAACGTTCCGGACGCGACGGTTGTTCTGACGAATCCCACTCACTATGCCGTGGCGTTACGCTACGATCGTGAGTCGATGGAGGCACCGAAGGTTGTCGCGAAAGGAACGGACGCATTTGCACGTCGCATTGTAAGGGTTGCGCGCGAAAACGACGTTCCTGTACTTGAACGCAAACCCTTGGCCAGAGCGCTTTATGCATCGGTTGATGTGGATCAAGAGATTCCGGCCGTGCTCTACAAAGCGATCGCCGAGATCCTGGCCCACATCTATCGAATGAGCCGCTCCACCTGATTGTCTGGCGGCCGTTTTCCATGATTTGCCGAGATGCGCACGGCAAACAGTCTGTAGCGGTCGGTTTTCAGCAACTCCCATTGAATGTCGCGTTTGGAGAACAAGTTTCCAAATGCCCTCTCGATTGAGGATGAGAGTACAAGTGTGCCCCAACCAAATCATTATAGAGAAGCGGATTATCATGATTGATCCTGAAGTAATTCTGCAATCGCGCGACCTGCCGACTCTTCCGAGCATCGCGGTTCAGCTATTGGAGTTGTCGAACAATCAGGAAGCACAGATTTCGGATTACGTATCCGTCATTCGCAATGATCCGGCCATCTCCGCACGCATCGTACAAGCCGCCAATTCGTCGTATTTCGGCATGAGCTTTGAGGCGACCTCAGTCGAAGGCGCGATCCCTCGCCTAGGAACAACGGTTGTCACATCACTTGCACTCAGCTTCTCACTCGTGATGGACAGCAATGAGAAACAGCACAGTGATCTCTATACCGACCTTTGGTCCAGGTCGCTCTTGCAAGCCGTTGCCGGTGAATTCCTGGCAAAGAAGTATCGAAAGAATCCTCCCTGTCAGTTCTTCCTCGCGGGCCTGTTGTGTGACATTGGTGTCCTGGCGCTGTTGAAGACAATTCCAGACGAGTACATACCACTGCTGAGGAATTCGTTGGAAAACGGATTGTCGATTGACGAGGCAGAGCGTGAGGAGTTTGGGTTCAGCCACGCGGAAATCGCCTCCAAAATGATGGAAGAATGGCACATGCCCGAGACGCTACTCAAGGCGGTGTCGATTCATCATGCGTCACTGGAGGATTTCGACGCGCTGGAAGATGACGAACACCTGGCGATGTGCCGATTCACTCGGTTTGCTTCATGCTTGGGTGAGTATCTGACTAGAAGTGGGGATATGGAGGTCTTCAAGCAGCTGTGCGAATTCGGACGCAACTTCTTTGATATCGACGAAGATGAGTTGAAGGAGCTGATCGAGGAAGTTCGCGACAAGACCGAAGACGCCGCTCAGATGATGTCGATTGATACGGGGAAGCTGCCCAAGCCGTCCGAGTTGCTGGCCGAAGCCAACGCTCAGCTGGCCCAGATTGCGTTGCGAGAACATGCCGCGATGGCGCATGTGTCCGCTCAACGTGCTGAGTTGGAGATCAAGAACCAGCAGCTCGCGGAGACCAATACAAAGCTGCACGAGCAGACGGGACGCGATGGGCTGACCGGCGTCAATAATCGTTGGTCGTTCGATCAAACGTTCGAGCGGATGATTGCCGAGTGTATTGGTTTAGGTGGACCTGCTGCAGTCATCTTTGCCGATGTGGATCGATTCAAGGTGCTGAACGATACCTATGGCCACCCATTCGGTGATAAGGTGTTGCAACGAGTTGCCGAATTGCTACGCGAATCAGTACGTACCACCGATTTCGTCGCGCGTTACGGCGGCGAAGAATTTGTCGTCGTGGCCGTAGACTGTCCCCCGGATGTCGTGAGCGGAATCGCGGAACGAATTCGTAGCCGGGTCGAAGAAGAGATCTTTGAGTGTGACGGCAAGCAAGTGCCCGTGACGATCAGCGTCGGTGGATGTGCCGTCAAGTCCAGCGACCGCATTGAGTATGAGAACAAGGGTATAGCCCGAGAAATGTTACAGGCGGCCGACGCGGCAATGTATCACTGCAAACGCAATGGTCGCAATCTGACACACATTCACGTGTGTGAGCACATGGACGCCGTCAGAAATGACATCGCTACTTGAGACCAGTGGGTGAGAAAGGTCGATTACAAGAAGGCGGGGAGTCGCAACTTAGCTACGTTGAACGTGGCGAATGCGACGAATGGTTTCAACGTGACGTCGCTCTAACAAATGCGATGGCACGCTGAATTAGGATCTTGCTAAGAGAGGATGTTCAATGCCCTTGTTAGATAGAGTGTTTGGTCAGCCCGCGTTACGCGAAACTGTTCGCATTATGTTGAAAGATGCGCAGTTCGTTGATGAAGAAAGGCGGAAGCAGGGACGATTGCCCTACTTTCATCCCGTAATGATCAAGCTGGACGAAGGGCAGGAACTCTATTCGGCATTGACTCGCGATGTTTCGCCGACCGGCATTGGACTGTTGCATTGGATGCCAATCGAATCCCAGATCATTACCGTCATCTGTCATTTGCACAACGAAGCCGTCGTGCGACTGAGTGTGGATATCGATTGGTGTATGTCCTGCGGTGAGGGCTGGTACATCAGCGGCGGTGAGTTTGTTGACGTTGAGGCGGGCCTCACTTGATTGGCGGCGATGGTTGCGGGAGTTCGGGCGGCTGATCCAAGGATGACTCTGGCGCCGGCGTGTCGATGGCTTCTGCATCAACTTCTAGTTCGTCCGCAGCGTTCGACGTGTCGCCGGCCTGCTCGTGCGACGCCAACGACACATTGGATGCGTCGATCGCGTATTCGAAGGGCGGCCAGGACTTCTTCAGTGAAGATGCCATCTGGCAAGCGACAAACTTGCCCATGAACTCGGGCGACTGAAGCACAAGCTCCGTATCGCCAGTCAGGCGACCCACCGTCGTGTTCTTGAACGATCGCTGTGCGATTCTAGACACGTTCTCATCACGACCGTCCCAGGCACCATCGATGGACCAAACGGTCTCGCCCGTCGATGTGCTCACCAGTTGCATGGAGGCGGAGAATCTTTGCGGCCAATAGGGCCTGAAGTCCTTCAACGATGTGAACATGATCGCGTCAACGTTGTAGATGTCGCGCAGTTTGACCAACATCTCTTCGGAATAGCGACCGTTCCGCACGTCGGTGTCCGGCTGTATCATGTGCGCTTCATACGGACTGACTCGTACGGCGTCAAAGCAGCGGGCGTTCGTGATCTCCGAGGCGAGCAAATCGTAGAAGCGATCTCCAGCGACGATGAACTGTGTCTGATTCGCCACAGGCATGAGTAGCACACGGCGGACGGCGCCCGTTGTAAGGTTCGGTGAACGATAGACGGTATAGGCTGCCGGCACGGGAGGTTTGCGTCCAAGGTGGCAACCGGCGAACGACGTCACCGCGACCGTAACGATCAACGCGAGTAGTATCTGATATGAAGAATGTGGCAGGGTCTCTCTCATGTCACTGCGACTCCATTCGGCAGCGCGCCTTAACGTCACGTGTGGGCAGATGAATTCGAGTTAGTTGCCTTCCATTGACTCGAATGGATCTAGGGGCGGAAGGCTGTCGGTGTCATTTCGAGTTTGCAACATGTCCCGCAGACGCTGTTCCATGTCAGCAAGAGACGAGTCATAGCGACGCTGGCTCGATTGATATTTGGCATCAAGTTCGTTGAGAGCCGTATGCCATCGCCTCAATTGAGCAAGCACCTGCTCGTATTCGTCCTTGGAAAGTTGCAGTTCCTGCTGCGCTGCTAGCAGTCGCTCGTTCTGGCTTCCGATCGTTTGATTCGCTTGCTGGAGCTGTGCACCGAGCCTGTTGTTATCATCTTCGAGAGAGCCTATTTGTTCTCTCAGTCCGATCACGACATCGGTGGCTTCAAGCCCGCGTGGTCCGGAGATCGCAACGCCGGCCAGTGTCGCGCCGTCTGACAAATAGCCCGTCGGCTCGCCTAACTTCACGGGTGGATGGTGGCAGATCGACTCCGGCTCGCACATACACCGGTTCTCTTGCCAATGACTCAATTTGTAGAGTACGCGGTCCAGTGTTCCGCACGGTGGAATGATTCGGCGCGGAATGATTGGCTTTGGAACGCAGCAGCCTCCGGACAACATCACGGCCACAAACACTAGCCACAGCAGTTGGCGACAACACGTCGACTTGTGTCGAGAAATGGCTTGCATTGAACAGTCTTCCATGACTTTGACCGCATCCGGTTCAGGACTGAGCGACTTGAACTTCGTCATAGTCGCAGACGAGGCGTGTCACCTGGCCGCAGGCACACCGGATGTCGATGTAACGGACCACGTTACCTTCCTTGATGCATTCGATCGTGGGACCCGCAGCTCCCTCGCGCACGAATGCGTGAGCGGAGCTATCGTTCACCTGAATGACCTTACGTGGCCCCTTGGACGCAATGTTGTCCCCTTTGACGATCCGTCGTTCTCGCATTGTTATACCTCCAAGTCGAGTTGACCTCCGACACCTGGCTCATTCGAGCTGTGCTTGCTTTCGGTGTCCTTGTCGTCCTTTGATTGCTGATCTGTCCTTTGGTTCTTCTTCTTTTTCTTTTCTTGAGGTGTATTTGACTTAGGTCGATCGGAAGAAAAACGGTGCGGATCAAATTCGACATTTGAAACAGGAAGTGAATCTGGCATCACCCAGTCCTCGCCTTAACCTGCTCGCCAAGTCGGAACTCCGCCTTGGCGAGAATCCTTGATACACGTGATTCCGACAGTCCCAATACTTTTCCAATTTCCTTCAATCGCAAGTCTTCTAAATGATACAACGTGATCACCAGTCGCTCTTGCTCTGGAAGTTTCTCGATACAATCAGCCAGAACCTTTTTCGATTCAGCCATTTCAACCGGTGTCTCCGGGCGTCGATCCTCGCCAGTGGTTTGCAGGTGTCCCGCATGTTGTGCATCATCCCAAACTCCGGGACGGGTTAGTCGAATCGCCTCGAGGCATTGTTCGACTTTTGCAACAGTCATACTCGCCCTCTTAGCGATGGCTTCCAACGAAACCGGAGGCTCCAATGCTTCATATGCGCGACGAACACGGGCAATTGCCTGCAGCATCTGTTGAGGCAATGGGCAATTTCGTCGCAATTCGTCAATTATCGCGCCGCGGATGCGCGGATAAGCGAATGTTTTGAAAGGCACCCCGCGCGAGGCGTCGAATTGCTGCGCTGCTTCGACCAGCCCCAGAATGCCAGCCGATTCCAGATTCTCGACGTCAACGCCGTCGGGAAGATTTGCGACAATCTTACCGAACACGTGACGAACGAAATCCAGGTGAGCGACGATTAGGTCGTCACGTTGCTGGCATTCTGCCGCCTGCTGATATGCTTGAGCCGCAGCTTCCGAGCGCGTACTTGTCAACGAGGTGTCTCCGATCTACGCCGGTCAAGATTCTGTAGTAGGTAAATAACTATGGCAGTAGTTCCACTCACGATCAGAAAGGCGATAATTGATCGCTTGAGGATGACGACCGGTTCAACTCCGCGCACAACGCAAACCAAGGTGACGGTCACAGCCATCATCAAACCGAAGATTCTGCCCCAAGGCATCGGTGGTTGCGATCTGCGTTTCATGGTCTGTTCACTTTATTACGCTGCCGACACAACGGAGTCAGCTGCCGTCGTCGATGGGGCTTGATCAGCCAGGGTGCGAGTATCTTGATAAACTTCATCCATCTTCACAATCTCCTTGATGTCGATGGATACATCCGAAGGTATTTCTGGATAGGACGTGACTGTCAAATCAGGAATTGCTCGCTCGATCGATTGTCGTAGTGGACGTCGCAATTCGGCGTCCGTCAGCAAAGTAACTTCCATTCCTTGCAGGTGATTCTTTTCCCAGCTACGACTCAACGCGGTCAGCAAGTTTTCGAGCACGTCGTGCGGCAGTGCGAGTTGTCGATCGCGCATGAGCTCGCGGAGTTTCATTTCAAGGCGTGGTTCCAGCACAACGACGTGCACTCGTCCCTGATCGTCGCGAAGACGATCGAGGATATCGCGTCCCATTTGCTGACGGACCCTTTCTGCCAGATCGATCGGCGACTTGAGCGTAGCGGCCGCTTGCACGACTGTTTCAAGGATCTTCGTGAGGTTGGTCAGCGGGACACGTTCCTGCAGTAGTAGAACGAGTGTCTGATGCAACTCGCCCATTCGAATCAGATCGGGCTTGAGTTCATCCACAACCGTCGGTGATGTTTCGCGTACCTTATCCAACAGCCGACGTAGATCCTCACGGCTCAGGAGTTCGTGTGCGTATCGCCGCAGAACTTCACCCAGGTGTGTGATCAACACGGTTGAGCTGTCGACGATGGTATGACCTTTCATCTCGGCTCGTTGTTTCATCTGCTCGGAGATCCATTTCGCAGGCAGTCCAAACGCTGGATCAGTCGTGGCTTCTCCGTCCAGTTCGCCCTTGGCATCACCCGGGTCGATGGCCAGGAATTGCTCTGGCCGGAGTTCGCCCCGTGTTACCTCACGACCACCAATTAGGATTCGGTAGGCCTCCGGTTTGAGGTGCAGGCTGTCACGAATTCGGATCGCGGGTACCCAAATCCCGAACTTGCGAGTCAAGTCGCTTCGAAGACCGCTGATGCGATCGGCCAAGCCCTTGTCTCGCGTGGAGTCAACAAGAGGAATCAGGCGTACGCCCACTTCGACGCACGCGCGATCGGTTTGCAGGAATTCACTCAGTTGCTCCTCCTGCGGCGACTTGGTGGGTGCCGGTTCTTCGGTCACCTCCTGCTGCTGTATGTCCTTTTCCTGTTTGAGACGTCGGGCAACCATGAACAGGGACACTGCGAGCACCACGAAAGGAATCTTGGGGAGACCCGGTGTGAGCGCCACCGCGGCGAGTATCAATGCGCCGATCTGCAGCGGGCGATGATTGGTCAGCATCTGCATACCAATCTCGTTACCGAGGCTGATTTTCGACGTGGCTTTCGTGACGAGGATACCGGCGGCGGTGGCGATGATCAGGGCTGGGATCTGTGAAACCAAACCGTCGCCAACGGTCAAGATCGAGTACCGTCTGATCGCCTCGACGATCGTTAATCCATTGGTCATGCCCAGCACGACGCCACCAATCAGGTTGATGCCAGTAATGACCAAACCAGCGATCGCGTCGCCGCGGACGAACTTACCTGCACCGTCCATAGCTCCATAGAATTCAGCCTCGTGCGACAATTCGTCTCGTCGGCTTCGAGCTTCCGTCTCATCAATCGTGCCGGCTCCCAGTTCAGCGTCGATCGCCATCTGTTTGCCCGGCAGAGCATCCAAAGTAAAGCGGGCCGCGACCTCTGAGACTCGGCTGGCACCCTTGGTGATCACGATAAACTGAATGATGATCAGAATCAGGAAGATGACCAATCCGACGACCACGTTACCGCCCACAACAAAGCCGCCGAATGTCGACACGATTCTTCCAGCGTCGCCATCAAGCAAGATGAGTCGTGTGGTGGCCACGTTGAGTGACAACCGGTACAGCGTCATCAGCAACAACAACGAAGGAAATACGGAGATGTCCAGAGGTTGCGTCACACTAACAGTGATCAGCAGCAATATGATGGTGATGGCGAGATTTCCCGCCAGCAGCATATCCAACAGCATCGGCGGCAACGGGACTAGCAAGACGACAAGAACGCCCAGCAATCCAAACGATAGAATCGTTTCACTGCGCTGCAGCAGAGTCGTGTGCGTTGGTAGTGAGTTACCTGTTGACACTTCGAACCATCCTTGGCTCTATTGCTATTCGTCTTCCGGTGTAAAAAGCATCGAGATCTGATATGCCTGCCGCGAGCCGACTCGTCCTGGCCAGCCACGAAACTTAGTGGTTCCCGCCACCTCAGCGGACAGCGGATCGCTGACGCGCTGGTCAAGTATGATCACGTCGCCTTCCTGTAGGTTCATCAGATCCGAGACGTGAACACTCGCTCGACCCAATTTGACCACGACCTGCAGTGGGATCTTCTTGACCGTTTCTTCCAATTCGTCGGCGTTGCTATCGCGCGTAACACGACACTCACTCATGTGTGTTGCGAACTTCAAGACAGCATTCTGCGACAACAGCCAGTAAACTTGTCCTGCTCCAAAGCTTCCGTTCAGCTCGAAGCCGGCGACGACCAGCGGCTCGGTCTCTGGGAATCGTCGGGTGAGGAGCTGAAATCGCTCGGTGCCAAGCACCTCACAACGTAGCGACTCGTCGCACGGTTGTGATTCAATCAGGCCATGCTCAAACTCCTGGGCCGCCAGTTCCAACAGTGAGCTTTCCACATCCGTCAAAGAACGATCCTCTGGAAGCTCTTCGATCGTCTCGCCCAGCATCGTGCTCACGATGGCAAGTGCGAGTTGCCGGGGTATCATCAACCAAGTCAAGTCTCTATCCGGGCCTAACCCAATCTCGAAGCAGACAATCGAACCTTGCTCGCGGACAGATGCCGCAAAGCTTGAACTGCGCGTCGTCTCCAGGGGCTTGGGTTCCCACGGAGCCGTGCAGGCCAGGTTCTGAGTCCATCGATCGGCCACCTGAGATGCAATGCGCTTTTGCCACATCATCAGAATGGTTTCGATATCGTCAGCCAGGCGACGCGGCTGTCGAAAGTCATACGAAACGGGTTTGTGATCGCCCGAGCTCATTGAACGTTGAACTCCTCAAATAACACGTCCGCGACCTCCCCATTGCCCTCTGGGTAGAGGACCCAATTGAAGTGATCGTGGATTTCGCGACGCAGACGATTCTGCCCGGCGGCTCCGCGAATATCATCCATCTGCATGTCAGCCAAATAGCCTAGCAACCAGTTGTGCAGAATCGACTTGTTGAGAGCTAGCGCCTCGGTAAGGTCCTTTTCCTTTTGTTTGTCACCGTCAATCTGCAAGGTAATCGAGAGTCGCAAGTAGCGGTTCATGCGTCCCTCATTGAGATTGACAATCACTTCGCCAAACGGAACAAATTTTGGCTCGTGCACAATCGTCTCGGATGCACTTGTCTCGTGGCCAGTCAAGGCTGGAAAGATTATCGGAACGCTAAATCCGATTCCCCCCGAGACGACACCCACGGCGATCGTAACAATCAGTCCTTTCAGAAACCCTGATTTAGGTTCGGCTTCTTGGGCTTCGGTTTCGGCCATCTTACTGCTCCTGTTCGTATTCGTGGTTCCCGCCGTTACGGCCAGGTGTGTTTACGGTTTATCGCTTCTTGGGTTTCGGCGGTGGTTTCGGCAGTTCCTTGAATCGCTCAGTGATATCGGCAAGCAGCACGGGATCGTCAAATGAATCAAGTACTTTTGCGGCATCACGCTGCTCCATCGTGGATAGCAACTGAAGTGCCAGCTTCATATTGCCTTTTTGAATGAGTTCCTTGAGTAGCGCGGCGGCCTTCGTCTCGGCCATGCTTCCCAGCAGCTTTGACATGTCCTTAACGTTGGCCTCTTCCGTCTCCTCGGGAACGGTCGTCGCCTTGCGGATTTCATCAAGTTCCTGCTGACGTTGTAGTTTTTCGGTGGCCAGCGTTTGGCGTTGCTGCGCGACTTGATCCAATAGTTGCTCGCCAGTTTCAATTCCAGATTGAATCTGTTTCAGAATGCCTTCGACTTCTTGCTTGTGGGCTGCGATGTCGTCCTGAACCAGTTTCAGTCGCAATTCTTCTTTCTTGAGCCCCTCCTCTTTCTGCTTCATTGCTTCGATATTCTGTCGATGAAGTGCGCCGATTCGAAACACTTCTTCCGCACTCATGGGCCGCGCATGGACAGCAATCGGAGGTATCTCAGTGGCCGCCGTGGCTTCGTCCTCGGCGGGCTGATCGGCCGAGACAGGGGCCGTTGTCAGCTCATCAATCATGACCGCCTCCTCGCTTTGCTCCTCAGCTTGCTTCTTCTGAAATTCGACGAAGTACCATGAACCGGCGGCACCAAGAGCAAACAGGAACACAGCGAACAGGCTGCTCAATACTGTCTTAATCATCGAGTTCGGTCTCCTCGTGATCGTTTGAACCGGTCAGCCATTTGCGCATCGCCGATTCATCAAGATTCATTTGCCGCTCGGCAGCAATATCTGAGCGATATTCTTTCCATTTGTTGATGCGTAGTGAATTCAGTGCCTCGTACTCGACATCGATCTTCTGAAAGTCAGCACGAACGGACTCACACGACTGATTGCACTCCATCAGCTCTTGTTGGGTCTGCGCAATGTCCATTTGCAACGCACGCGCCCCCAGGCACCAGCTCCATGTTGCCCGCTCGCTTTGGTGAGCGAGCTGAATGGTCGACAATCGATCCAATTCGTTACTCAATGAACTCAACCGGGCTTTCACTTGATTCACCTTGTGTTGTGCCTGCCACAGCTTGATCTCGGCTTGACGCCTCAGCTGTCGCTTCAGCCGCAGGAGTGCTTCTTGTTGGAATTGAAATCGCTTCATGACTCAGACGAAGTATTCAGTGTGTCCATGCCGCGGCGATCTGTTGCACGGCGTTGATCGTTTCTTCAATTGACGTACTCTCACCAACCTGTTGTTGGACGAGCTGCTGAATGGGCGGCATCAGCTTGATTGCTTTATCGATTTCAGGCGAACTACCTTTGACGTAGGCCCCCATTCGGATCAGGTCAGCAACCTCTTCATAGGTGGCCAGAATGGTTCGCACCGTTGTGGCCGCCGAAAGATGTTCCGCTGCACATACGTCTCGGCAAACACGACTCACACTACGGCTGACGTCGATCGCGGGAAAGTGTCCCTTCTCGGCCAGATGACGATCGAGGATGACATGGCCATCGACGATCGATCGCACGGCATCCGAGATCGGTTCATCCATGTCATCACCATCGACCAAGACCGTCACGATGCCCGTGATCGTTCCGACATCGGAAGTCCCTAGCTGTTCCAACAATTGCGACATCATCTGAAAGACAGACGGTGTGTAACCCCGAGCCGTAGGTGGCTCGCCAAGTTGGATGCCAATCTCTCGCTGGGCAACAGCGACGCGAGTCATACTATCGAGCATCAGCAACACGTTTGCGCCCTTCATGCGAAAGGCGTCCGCCATGGCGATAGCAGTCTTGGCAGCCCGAACTCGCATCAGCGGAGTCTGATCGGCCGTTGACACGACGGTCACCGAGCGTTTCAATCCCTCTTCTCCCAGGCAATCGTCCAGGAACGGCCGCACTTCACGTCCACGCTCGCCAATGAGAGCGATCACGTTGACGTCGGACGTTGCGCCCTTGGCGATCTCACCCAACAGTGTGCTTTTGCCAACACCACTGCCGGCAAAGAGTCCGACACGTTGTCCCTGACCCAGCGTGATCAATCCGTCGACGACTCGCTGTCCGGTCACGAACGGTTTGTCGATGCGAGGGCGTCCCAGTGGAGATGGTGGCGTGATGGAGACCGGTGTCCAGTCAGTACCGCGCAAAGGTCCTTTGCCATCGATCGGCTGACCGAGTCCATTGATCACGCGTCCAAGCAGCTGTTCGCCGAAAGGAAACGTCAGTGGCCGGTTCAGGCCGACGACGTGAGCGTTTGGTTCAAGCCCCGTGGTTGGCTCGTAGGGCAGAATCTGGGTAGTCCCGCTCTGGAAGCCGATTACTTCAGCCAAATGCTTCTCGCCCTGCGCAGCATGAATCTCGCAGAGGTCACCGACCGCTGCGGGAAACCTGGCCGTAAGTAGGTTTCGAGCGCTACGCAGTTTCCCGACGGTCTGGAAAGCGTCGCACTTGTTTACCTTCTTCGTCAGTTCTTCGACGTTCAGTCTGAGCATCGTCGATTCCTTCCAGCAATGCCTGCCGGATCTCCGCAAAACGTGCGTCCAAAGTCGACAACAATCCGTAATCCCTCGACTCAGCAAAGCAACTGCCGCGCGCGAGTGAATCATCGGCAACGAAGCGCACATTCTCCGGTTGCCTAATGTCTGTCGACTCCCACATGCTGTTCAGACGAACCAGATCGTCTGAATGAACATGAATCGTTAGCGGGTCATCGGATTCCAGTCGATTGATCGCTTGTGTGACCAGCTTCTCAATCGGGAAATCGCCCTTTTCAATTTGCGTTTCAGTGACATAGGTCGCGGCAACGACAGCCAACTCGCAGGCTACAAACTGCAATTCGCGCAACGAATGACGTCTTGAGTCTTCGACGTGCTGCAACGACTCGGTGATCGCGTGCAGCAGCATTGAATTCTGTTCGAGTAACTCACTAACACGTGTGTCATTCGCATCGGCGCGTTGTTGGTCGGAGTCTTGGGCGTTGACCGAGGCACCAGGTGAGTTGGTTTGCATGGTTTTACACTGAATGTCTGGTGTCGCGTCGGCATCATCGACTACGCAGCGTACACCGCGCAAATGCGCGTGAAACAGAATCTGCCGCTCGTAGATCGGATCCATCTATTCCATCTCCAAATCGCCGGATTGATCCAACCTTGCGATGGCTTCGCAGACTGCCTTTTGAGCCACCTCTTGCTCGGCCTGCTTGACGCTACCGAGAAATTCGATCTCTTCGGCCAGTGTTGCACGAGCACGCTTGGATAGATTTGACATCACTTTTTCGACAATCGGTTCGTCGACACCTTTCAAGGCAGTGGCCAAAGAACCTGAATCAATTTCACTGAGAATCTTTTGCAATGAGCGGTCGCTGATCTGCAAAAGGTCCTCAAAAAGGTACAACATTCCTTTGATCACGGCGGCACTTTCGGCGTCTTCCTCCTCCAACGCCTGCAGCATCTGCATTCGCTCGGTAGCGCCTGTCGCTCGTAGCAGTTCCGCGAGCTTTCGATTGCTTTCTTCCTCAGGATCTGAGACGGCGTCGACATTCAGCATGCAACCTTTGTCAACGGTTGTGCGGACAATACGCTCAATCAGTCCTGACGGCGCCGCGGGAGGCTTTCGCAACTTGAGAAACACGTCGCTACGGACCTTGGACGGCAATTGCTGTAATGCCGCACCGGCCTTTTGAGGTGAAAGGCAATTCAGGACCAGGGCAATCGTTTGAGTATTCTCCGATCGCAGGGCGCCAACGATTTGGTATGGCTTCAGACGTTCCAAATCGGCAACAGCGTCGTCGGTTGGTTCGAATACGGGTGGCACGGTTGTGTTGGCTGGTGCTTCTTCCATTTCCTCACCTTCATCAGGATGCACCACCTTGAGTGCTGGTGACTGATTGGCCTGTTCCATAGCGAAGCGAAAGAACCGCATGAAGTCTTCCAGAGCCTCTTCGATCTCTTCGGTTGAGAACGACGTCTCGTCGACGCTATCCAATGAAGCTCGCATCCGCGTCTGCAGGTCGGGCGGAAGATCTGCAAGAATCGAATCTGTAAGATCCGATCCCAGTGCGCTCAACAGCGCCGCAAATCGTTCTTCCTGCTCGGTCGGCATCATGGTTTCGGACTTCAATTGAGTATTCCCCGATCCGGGGCGAGGAGAGGATCAAGCCTAGGCGGCGGCCCGTCTTGATTCATCCTCCGATTCCGTGGCCGAACGACCGCTGTTCAACCAGGCGGACATAATTCGCGAAACGAGTTCAGGATTCTGTTGTGCTTGCGTTGAGAGTTCATTCAGCAGCGAAGACCGCTCGCTACCGATCGGTTCTCGAACAGTTGTCAACGTGATCGGCCGGATGCGACGAATTAGCATCATGCCGAGGATCAGCGAAACGATAGCGGCCATACCTAGCGAAGCATTCTTCACCATGTCGCGGTAAAATTCCCATTGATTGACCGTATCGACGAATGGCGTCATGGTCGCTAGAGGATCCGTCAACTTGCTGACGACGACCGTAATTTCGTCACCACGTTCCTCGTCGATTCCAACGAGTTGTTTAACCAAGGCTTCGATCTCTTGCGGATCCTTTGCGACGACCGGTGGCGTGGCGTTCGGATCCGCTTCCGGTAGGTCCACGATGACTCCCACGGTGAGTCGCTTGACGACACCGCCAGGATTCTTCGTGGTATCGGTTGTCGAACCGTGTGCGAAGTCCGTGTCGATCAACTCTTTTTCGCTGCTCACGGCGTTGGCCGAACTGCCTTGAGCATAGTCCGAGACAACGTTGGCGGTGATTCCCGCCGGTCCAGCGGCCGTCCCCGAATTTGGACTTGTCTTTTCGGATTGGATCGATTCGGAGATGCGAATTTGCGAGTCAGGATCGTAAGTCTGCGCGATCGTCTCGGTCTCGGTGAAATCAATGTCGGCCGACACCCGGACCACCGCTCGTCCTTCACCTAACATCCTTGTCAGGGCATCTTCGGCCTTAGCCGCAATGTCAGCCTCGACGCGACGCCGGTAGTCGAAGTGATGTGTGAATCCTTGGTCCGGTGTCAGTCCTTGTGCGGCCAGCACTCGGCCATCTTGGTCTGTTACGGTCACGTTACCGATGGTCAGATTCTCAATGGCGCCTGCGACAGTCGCCGCGACGGTGGAGGCCATCTCAGGAGTGAAGGTCATGCCTCGACGAATCCCCAGCATGACACTCGCCTTCACCTCGCCTTTGTCACGCAAGAAAACGGATTGCTCCGGCATCGCAATATGGACGTTGGCCGATTCGATCGACCGCATACGCAGCAAGGTCTGTTCGAGTCGACGCTGTCGTTCGTGCAGCAGTGACTGACGCGCTGTTTGTGGATCAACGAGGATCCCGTTGGGATTCTGTTCCGGCGTACTGCTGCTGCTGGGCAGCACATCGCGGGCAGCCAGTCGCGCATCGCTCCAACGCGATTCCGGAACTTCGATCGTTGAAGCCGAAAAGCCGAGTCGATGTGGAATGTTATCCGTCTGCAGTTTGGCACGAATGTCGGCTGCTTCGGCGGGTGAGAGGTTGTCGGCCAACGGTATGTATTGAGGTCGCGAAGACCACCAACCAACCATGATCACGGTCATCACCGCAATCGCTGACAACGCGATAAAGGCAACGCGATAAGCATTGTTGCTGCGTTGCCAAAGGTCTCGCAATTGATCGCCGAGATTTCGCAAAAAGTTCATGGCTCGCTCCTAAACTTGCATCCGCATGATTTCCTGATATGCCTCAGTCAATCGGTTTCGCAGCTCAAGCATCAATCGAAAAGACAGGTCTGCTTTGACCGCTGAGAGAACCACGTTGTGGACATTGTCGGTCTTGCCCGAGATGAGGTCGGACATTGCAGTGTCGGCTTGAACGTGAGGTTCGTTTGCGTTGTCGAGTAATCCTTTGATGACATTTGAAAATGAACCAGAATCGGGAGTGGGTGCGCGCGGCGCGATTGTTGTCGGGCCCGTCGGTGCGACGGGCGACGTCGACAACAGTCCAATTGGATTCATTGCGGCCATGACTAGTGTTGCCTCAACAAGGACAACGCTTGCTGCACCATATCTCGGAACGATCGCAAGACACGCAGATTGGCTTCGTAGCCTCGATTGGCCGTAATCAGGTCGACCATCTCATTGGCTAGGCTGACGTTGGGCATCGTGACAAAGCCCTCCTCGTCGGCATCTGGGTGACCCGGTTGATAGACCCGCGGCAGTTCACCCGCGTCTTCTTGGACGCCGAGCACTTCGACCCCTTGCAGTTCGGTGTCGGCTTTCGTGCCCTTGCTCATTGCATCTTCGAAGGCAGCCGCAAAGACGACGTGTTTCCGTCGATACGGCCCGCCTTCCGGAGTGTGTGTGGAGTGCGCGTTGGCGATGTTGTTGGCAATCACCTCCATCCGCAGCCGCTCAGCCGCCAGCCCCGATGCACTAATGTCAGTTTGAGATAGGATTCCAGACATTGGACTCTTTCACCGTTCGTGACTTGTTAACTCCTGCCGGTGATCGCCGATCGCATCATGCCCAGACGAGTCGCCATGATCTGCGAATAGGTCTCGAACAACGTGGCGTTCTTCGTCATCTCACCCATCTCGCGATCGATATCGACATTGTTCCCGTCCGCTCGCTCCGGCAGATTTGGCGTCCGGCGGATCTCCAGCTCCATCGCCGAAACGTCGATGGTCTTTCCTTCCTCCATGACCTGCGTCAATTGATCCTCGAAGTTCACCTCCTGCCGCTCGTAGCCAGGTGTATTCACGTTGGCGACGTTCTGGCCGATCACGCGGTGGCGTGTCGTTGTGGCGTCGAGGAGTTTAGCGATCACGTCAAATTGTGAAGGTGTAACGGTCATGCGGGTTGTATCGGCTGTAGTGGCAAACAACTTTATCGACACAAAACCTGAACTGGATAAGACTTCGGTCAACCGCACTAATGCGAACAACAGTCGCGGCTACCCGCATGGGTAGGGTTTATTTCCGAATTCTCACCCGTATTTATCGCGTTATATTCGCGGTTGATCACAATGAGATGCAGCGGCCGTGTTTGTAGACGTGAACTCGTCGAAGCGCACCGAGTCCCTTAGCAGAATTGACGTGTCGTGCGGAAGGCGAACTTGGACACGACCCGGATCAGAGTTTGTTGTTGACAGATCCTTGCTCACGAGGATACTCTCTCGCGGGGGGGGGACAGAGCGTTGCGACAACCCTGAACGCGACAACAGTGCGACATGATCACTGTGGACGCTGGCCGCAACGGTGCGTAAAGTCGAGATGTCTCCAAGCGACCAAGGGCGTTCCGGATGTCAGATTTCATGAGCCGCCGGGCCGATTCGCAACATGGCCCGACCCCCGATCCCGCTTCTCCGTTCCCAAGCCCCGATCAGCGTGTGTTCGTAATCGACGATGACGGTTTAAGCCGAGAGTCCGTTACGGCACTGGTTGACTCCATGGGGATGAAGGCTGTTGCATTCGAATCCGCTGAAGAATTCCTATCGCAGTATCGATCCGATCAGGCCGGCTGCGTGGTAACGGACCTTCGTCTCCGTGGGATGAGCGGGTTGGAGCTGCTCGACACCCTGGCCCAGCAGGATCTAGCGATTCCTGTCATTCTGGTCACGGGGTTCGCCAAGACACATCTCACGGTGCGTGCGGTCAAGACCGGAGCCGTCACGGTGCTGGAAAAGCCCTATGACGACGAGGACCTCTGGAACGCGATCCGCAACGCGCTTTTACAGGACCAGCAGCGTCGCAGTCAGCAGCAGCGGCAACACGAGCTGACGGCCCGCTTCGACAAACTCACCGACCAGGAACGCGAGGTCTTGGATCTGATCGTCGGTGGGCTAACAAATCGAGAAATGGCCGACCAATTAGGCGTTAGTACGCGGACCATTGAGTCTCGTCGGCACAACGTCTTTCAAAAGACCGAAGCCAAGTCCATTGCCGAGTTGGTCAAAATGGCTCTCGCTGTCCGCGGAGCCGGTTCGGCTCAAGGATCCTAAAATCTGCAGGATGCCTTTTCCTGTCGGTCTTGTCGATGGCAGCAGCGGCGCGCAATCGTCACGAACGTCACGATCGCGTCGCGCGACTTCTGAACTCGCTTAACTCGAGGCATTCCAGGCAAGCTGCGTTGCTTTGCTTCGATTATTGCAAACGCAGGATATCGCAGTTTGGTGCAAGGATGCCAAAACGATTTCAGCAATGAGTTCAGCACCCATGGATTTCCAGCCAGATACGGCAGTTCCCGGCGAACCTTCTACTCTCGCCCTCCTGGTCACCGGCATGTTGACGATCACCGCGTATTTGGTGATGACGGGCAAATGGCACGTACTCTTCAAGCGAACGGCGCAGGCACCCATTGAGCTTACGCGTCCAGTCGATCCGGTTCGTTTGGCCTTACTCGGTCATGGTGGCCAGTATGCATTCTGCCGGTATGAGAGTCAGTTTGCCCACTCGCTGGCGAAGATCGTCTCTGCTGCGGAAGACACCGACACCAGTTACATCGTGCGCCGGCCGAGCGACATGCGGATTGCACGATGTCAAATGTCGCCGAGTGTATAAGTCGGTCATCTTGTCGCGCCAATATCTTCGTATGAGAAGTTGGCTGGCGCAAAAAAAATCCGCCAACGATAATGATCGACCGGTGGCGGATTTCTATATCGCGAACACTATCGACTAACGAATGATGTTCGTCAATTCCTCGAGTACCTCGTCGCTGACGGTAATCGTTCGGGCGTTCGCCGAGAATCCTCGCTGAGCGACAATCAGCCTTGTGAATTCGAAGGCCAAGTCGACGTTGGAGGATTCCAGTTGCGTGGAAAAGACTTCGCCCCGTGCCCCCGAACCGGCTAGACCGACTTCAGGATCGCCCGAATTCAAGGTTCGCTGGTACAGGTTGTCGCCAAGTGCGACCAGGCCTTTCGGGTTTCGAAAGCTGGCAATGGCCAGTTGAGCGATGTTCACGATACGGCCGTTTGATGAAATGCCGACCAGAGTCCCGTCTCGCTGTAGACCAACCGATTCCAGCGTACCCGCCTCAGCACCGTCCTGAGATCGACTAAGTGCTGAATTGAGAGCACGATGTGACAAACTCTGCAGACCGGAGTTCGCGTCGAATAGGAAGTCTACGTCTTGAGTCAATCCAATCCCATTAAAGTCAAAGGACAGAGTTGAGTCGCCGGTGCTTCGCAGAGAGCCGTCATCGTTGAAAGTGATATCGTCGATAACGCCATCAACGACCGTGCCGTCTTGGATGGACATGTCAGCCGTCATCCGCCACACGTCGTCAGCAACCTTTTCGAACGTGAGGTCGATTTCGTGGGCTTCGCCTCGCGAGTCGATGACATTCACCGTTTCGCTATAGGTATCTGCGATCTTCCCCTCGATCACCGTGACCGGGCTGTGTCCGGTGAACGATCCCTGTCCCGTGTTGCCGGTCGCGTCTCGGAAGTTGACGCCGAATTGCGATGGGCCCGTATTGTTCGCATCCAGCCTCAAGTTGCCGTTGATGTCCAGCGACGCGGTGAATCCTACGGCAGCACCGTTGATCGTATTGATCAAGTCTTGAATTGTTGTCGTGCCATCCACTGCCATATTGAATGGTGTGATATCTGTCCCGTCGGCATTCACACCGCTAATGACTAGCTGATCTCCACCGGCATATGGAGTCCTGACCGTATCGACGTCATTCAGCAGCGTCGCAAGCGTGGCCGGCTGTCCCGTAGCAGATACGGTGAAGGGCTGGGGCGACTGCATCACCTCGGCCAGCGGGGGTGTATTTCGGGCATCAAGATTCCCGGTCAATTCCACCTCGCCAGTTGCCGTACCCGGAATGATCGAGCCGAGTGGGACACGGATGTCATCGTCCCCCGGAATTTGAAAGGCGGGCAGTCCGAACGCCGGTTCTCCGACGCCAGGGATTCGCTTGACTCGCATGCCACTCGGTGCAACCAGCTTGTGTTCTTCATCCAGCCGAAACATCCCGGCTCGCGTATAAAAGTCGCTGCTTCCGTCATTGACGACGAAGAATCCATCGCCGGACAGGGCCATGTCGAATTGTTCACCGGTGGATTCAAGGCTTCCTTGCGAGAACTTACGGTCGGTTGCGGCAAGTTTGACGCCCAATCCGATCTGATTCGGATTCGTACCACCTTTCTGCGGAACATTCGAACTGGTCGCGCCTCTCAGTGTCTCGTACGCGAGATCAGAGAACAGCACGCGCTGTGATTTGTAGCCAATCGTATTTACGTTCGCGATATTGTGTCCGACAAGGTCGAGAAGACGTTGGTGAGCCAGCAGTCCGGAGACGCCTGTGAGAAGTGAATTGGCCATATCGGATTTACTCCCGTGTAGTTTTCGTGTGAATGGCAGCGAGTCGCCAATTTGGAATTCGTCGGTGAATAGATGTTTGGCTTATGAGATAAACGCAAGTTGCTTGCGAATCGACTCAGTCCTTTCTTCAGTGGCGTCGTTGTCATCTTCGGTCGTTTTCGATTCTTGCAACGGTCCTTGGGATGCCATGGGATGAATCTCAAGCACCTGATCCATCGTCACGGTCGTGTCACCTACGTGCAATTCAAGCCGACCGCCCTGCAAGCCGATGGATTCAACCACACCAAGCGTCGGAGGACCGGGCAAAGCTGTCTCGCCATCGCCCGCCAAGAAGCTCTGTTGGTAGGTGATTCCGCGTCCCACCAACTCCGCGGCTTGAGACAGTTGTTGAAGATTGAGAACTTCTTCTTGCAGTTGAAGCTGATCTTCAAAACGTCTGTTTAGTTTCTCGATGCCTTCAAGGGTTGAGAACTGGGCGAGCTGTGAGAGGAAGTTCTCTTGCTTGATCGGTTCAAGCGGGTCTTGATGCCGTAGCTGAGTGACCAGCAGCTGAAGAAATTCATCGCGAGACTCACTCGCCGTGACCGTGTTAACCTGCATTTCCATGTCCTCCACCGTGTCATCTTGCCTTGCCAGCTAGAGACGTACGTCAATCCGTGAACCGTGTGGTCCGTATCGATATGCTTGGTCGGAAGTTTCCGGTAGTTCGTCTTCAACTTCATTGGTGTGTGGATTCAATCGCGGTCGCGTCATGAAAGGTGACGACTCGTCCTGGAATCGTGATTCGTCATGTCCGAGTTGGAAATCACTGACTTGCACGCCGGCCTCCTCCAGTAATGAGCGGATCTGCGCCAATTCTGCTTCCAACAAGTGATGGGTATCGGCGCGGCTAACCGTGATTTTGGCCAACAAGCCGTCGCGCGCTTCCGATAGCTCGATCCACACTTTCCCGAGTTCGGGAGGATCCAGTTGTACTTCCAAGCGAGGAGCGCGTTGATCGGTCACGGCTTCAAGATGTACGGCCTCAACGATTTGTGCGGCAATTTCAACAGATTGACTGACCGTCGATCCACCCGAAAGTGCGTAGCTGTTTGCGGCTGGGCTGGAGGGCATCGATGTCGACACGGTTGTAGGACCTTCTCCTGCCGAACCGATCATCGAGGGGCCCAGATCACCGGTATCGTGGCGGATTCCCTCTGTTCCTGTTGCGTGCGACTCCATGTGGAGAATCGAGCTGCGAGATACTTCAGACTGAGGTACTTGCGATACGGAATGACCTCCAATTGAGGGCTCGACTATCTTGGCAGCCGGTAGGTCATTCGATGCGAAGTGAGTTCCTTCGATTCTTTCGATCGGAGATGAAGGTCTTGACGGAATTTTCCGACTCTCAGGTCTTCCAGTTTGACCAGCTTGATATGACGGGTTGGTCGCGTAATCTTTGGTTGGAGCGACAGGTATTTGAGTTGCTTGATCAGAGAGAGTCGTGCTCGGCGTATTTTCAGGCGGCACTCTTCCATTTGGTATACGTCCGTGCGAATTTTCGATCTGGCTCGCTGATTCGCGACGTTCGAGTGTCACACCCATCGGCTCTTTCGACGGAAGGGATTCAGCTGCGCTGGAACTTGGCGTTGTGGTCAACGGCGGCCTATTCTCGACAGTATTTCTTGCCGCATCGCTAGGCGGGTTTGGGGTCTGGGAGACAACAACATCGCCCTCTGCCTTCTGAATCGGTAAGCCTCGCGGCCGCTCAGGAGACGGTGCGTTTTGCTCAGGTGGACTTGCGTTTCGCTCAGGAGCGGGGCGTTCGGTATTCGACGTTTCGCTGTGATGAGATGTGGTCGGAGCTGGTGAGTCAGGCTCAGGGCTATTGGTCACCGTCTCGGTGTCAAGTCGCGTCGCAACGTTAGCTCGTGTGGAGGCCGCGCGAACTTCCGGAGGCGCTGCCAGCTGCGGCGTGTCGTACGTCTGACCTCCAGCACGCAATGGTAGTCGAATGCTGGATTCCGGCTGCACGTGAGAATCATCTGGCAGATGCGCATGATCGAAGCCCGCCGTATTCGTTGTCGCGGCGGAAATTGCATGGTTCGGTGCGTTGCTATCCGCAGTTCCCTTCTCAAGCTCCAGGCTAAGCCCGACAGGATCCACATGGTGTGCTTCTGGTGGGACCAACTGATTCGATTCGATTAGCGGCGTGACGAGACTGACAAAGCTGGCGGCTTCGGTATGCTCGGATAACTCGATGCCTACCTCCGAGAGGTCAACACGTGAGCGTTGAGGTACCTGGGTCGAGCCGTCCGAGTTGACGCCCAGCAGCAACTGGAACGCAGATAGTTGCGGCGGCACTTGCATAAGTTCAGGCGTTCCAATGGTGCTCGTGTCGCAGACGTTAGCGAGCGCCTGCGATCTAGATTGAAGAAGTACGTACGCGGACCTCCTCATTGGCAACTCGTATGCCAAAGCGTCGGAAGCAAGAAACAGCTTGTCCGACTGGGAGTTACGGATTGCGTCGCAGAATCGCCATCCGTTCGAGAGCGGAAAGAATTTCCGAGCAAGCAGAAACACGCGCCGGCGTCATGATATCGATGTCATGAAATCGCGCTATGATGGATCCAAGCGAGGATCTCGCTTCAATCGGTTGTGCAGAGTGCGAGCAGTCACGCCGAGATCGCGGGCAGCCGCGCTGCGATTCCCGTTGTTTCGACGCAGCGAGTGCTGGATTAAGAGTTTCTCTGCCTCTTTCAAACTCATGTGATAGATATCAGGTCTGTCTGCTGCTCCAATATGGTCAGGAAGCATCGGCAGGTCACAGGCACGAATGGTTTGCGACTGGGTGAGTATGCAAACACGACGCACCACGTTGCGAAGTTGGCGTACATTTCCCGGCCAATGATATGCGGTCAGGCGTTCAATAGCATCCTTGCGGAAACGTCGTGCCATGCATTGTTCTGCCTGGCGAAATTGCTCGAGGAAGCATTCTGCCAGCAGCACAATGTCATCCTTTCGCTCACGCAAAGGCGGAATGTCCAGTTGCAGAACGTTCAATCGATAGAAGAGGTCTTCGCGAAATGCACCGATGGCGACTTCGTGGTCGAGGTTTCGATTAGACGTAGCAATGATGCGAGCATTGACGACGCGCGTCTCATTGCTACCTACTCGTTGAAACTCTTCCTCTTCCAGAATTCGTAGCAGTTTGGCTTGCAGTTGAATGGGGATTTCGCTGATTTCATCCAGCAGTAGGCTGCCACCGTCGGCGCCCTCAAAACGACCTACGCGATCTTCAACTGCACCGGTAAACGCGCCGCGATCATGACCGAATAGTTCACTCTCGATGAGCGATTCGGAGAGGGCTGCGCAGTTAACGCGAAGATATTCGCGTGATGTTCGCGGACTCACTTGGTGAATCAATCTAGCCAAAACCTCCTTGCCGGTTCCACTTTCACCGGTGATCAGCACGGGCGCCGAACTCTGGGCGAGTTGTTCGGCTTGACGAAGAATCCCGAGCATGCTGGACGAACAAGCAACGACTTCGTTCTTGAAGCCTCCGATCGACAGTCGTTGCAGCTGTGGAACGGAATCCTTGCCATTCTTCGAGTTAATGCAATCAATCGAAAACTTCATCCGGCTATTTGCCTCCCTGCACTCGACACGCGATATTGGCTATTCGTTGCGACTAGCTGATGTGTAAGCCGCGCGCATTCTGCGTTTGGCATTCTCTTCGCTCATCGTCGGCACCATCGCATTCTTCGCATCCCGCGCTGAGCTTTCCGCGCCATCGATCTGCTTGATCACGCCCACAATTAGCTTTTCAACATGTTTAATCGTGCGAGCTAATTCCGCACTTGGTTGGCACCCCGACGAACTCCACTGTTCCCGAATAGGGGCTAGTTGTTGGTTGAGCAGCGTAATCTGGTTCATGACTTTGTTCATGTCGGCGAGAATGATGTCGGTGCCTTGACGCTGAGTCAACGCCTGGGCTAGTCCATCGGACATTCTCGTTAATTGTTCATACAGACCAACCTGCTGCGAGTAGATGCTCGTAAGGACTTGATCGGAATTAGGGTTCGGCGATTGGCTCATCGATTTCCTTTCGTAGCTCGTCGTATTTGGCCTGAAGGTTATCAATCCTCGACTTGAGGCGCGCCGTTCTATCTGTTGCATCCAGCCACCAATGTGCTGTTTTCCCAATCCATGACTCACCTGCCGCGCTGGTCACGACGCGATAACCTCGCTGTGCTTCCCTGAAATTCCCGAGTCGACGTTGGCAATTCGCGACTTGGAAACGGATCCAGATTTTGTCATCAGGAACCATTTCCGACTGGTCAATTGTTGAGTAAATCTTCAGTGCCAACGAATACTCGCCGGTGCCGTATAGATTGTTTGCAAGTGCGAGAGAATCGACCGTCTCATTCGTCAATGCGATCGCGTCCACCTGGGACGGTGAGAGTGACGGAGTCGTTTCGGACGGCGTCTCGACAGGAGGGGGATTGTTTTCAGACTGGAGAGTGTCGGGCTCGACCGGATCCGACCCGGCCGCGATGGGTTTGGTGACCATCCGAGAGGAATCCGTATTCGTTTGGGCATCGGGCACGGTAGTTTGCTCCTGCGTGGCAGCGTCAGGTGCTTGGTCCTCGTGCGGTACCGTCGTGGGTGCTTCTTGGTTCAGCACTTCATGCTCTTTGAGCAGTCTCTCTAGCCGATCGAGTTGCCGATTTACGCGTTGTTCGCGATCCTGAAGCTTTGAATCTTGATCTTCATAGCTGCGACGCATCTGGTGAATGCGGCGATGCTCATCGCCGCTTGCATCGCTTTTCGCAGTCGTTTGTTGCAGCGCGCGCAGCTTGGCGGTGGCTTGTTGCCGCTTTTGACGTACCTGATTAAGTATCCACAAGTATTCCGTGGAATCAGAGTCAACGATCGGTGCAGGTGGCGTAGTCAAGTTCGATTCGGACGTCTGAGGTGCGGTTTGCATCTCTTCGTAGGGCTCCGTCGTCCCGCTCGCGGGTTCACGGGGTGGTGGTGACGGCTCGAGCCGTGCTTGCGCCGTGGCACTCGACGACAACGTCAGCACGGTCAGAGTCGCGGCGGCGACTTGTTTCAGGACTTTTTTCCGAGTCACGTCTCGTTTCTCCGTCCGAGGATCCTATGGCGCCGATTCACCTGACATCTGATCTAACAACTCTGCCGAAGTCTTACCGTCGATGTCTGTCGTCGGGATCAAGCCAGCGAAGCAAAGTGCAGCTTTGTAGTGGTCGAGATTCTGTTCATAAGCGCGGCCCATTAGCGTCAATACCGTTCTCTTTTCGTCGATGGTCAGTGGCTGTTCAAGGATTTCATGACACCGCTGGAGACATACCTCAAAGTCTCGCTTCTGAATTGCGATGTCCGCCAAGTAGAATCGAGCTCGACTTGCCCAGGGTGCATGGCCTTCCTCCACCAATTGTTCCATCAACGTCTCGCCCTCATTCACTTTACCGTCATCTACATAAAGAGTTCCCAGCGCGAACATGATTTGGTCACGTACGTCGTTGGGGCGTGCGCGCTTCAATGCATCGACATACACAGCTTGCGTTTGACTAGGTAATCCAATCTCCAGATAGGCGCTGCCGATCAAGATGTTTGCTGCAAAGCAAAAGAAGCGGTTGGCATCCACGTGTGCCACCGAGCTTGCCAGCGATCGGCCCAATCGCACGCGATCGCGCTTAAGTGACGAGGCACGAAATCTCGCCAACGAAGACAAAAAAGCCGCTTTGCTCTCGAACGGCTCGCCACGCAACAAGTCGCGGTGATCCATAAGAGCCATGCTCGCGGCTACCGGATTGCCCTGGACAAGATAGGCGGTTGCCAAGGATTCAATCGCAAATCGTTTGATATCATTCTCGCGAGCCAGCGAGATAGCTCGGACAAACTGTCGGATCGCGTTGTCCGGTTGGCCGTTGTCTAAAAACTGCCGACCTAGAAACAAATACCCCACGGCTTCATGGGCGTGCCCACGTGACAGATCGACAAATTTGAACGTTGCCTTTCGGACGGCCTCAAAATCGTTCAGCTGAAGTTCGGTGCGGGAAAGATTAAACCAGGCAAGGCGTAGAATGTCCTGGTTCGTTGCACGACGTCGGACCTCTTCGTACGAGTTTGCCGCGTCTTCGTATTCACCGTTCCAGAAGTGGATGTTTCCCAGAACCAGGAATGTTGAGACAGCTAATGGATGCTCCGGGTACAAGGTAAGAGCGCTGCGGCATAGTCGTTCCGCCTGACTGCGTCGTAGGCGACTTACGTCGCTACGTTTAATCTCGGTTGCCAATCGGATGTGTACAACGTCATCGCGTTGGAACCACAACAGCCCCGCGGCTTCGAGCACACCATCAAGCCAGGTCGCAAAATCAATATCTCGCACGTTGACGCGAACGGTTCTCGCGTTCATCACGCGACCAGCTGCCGCACTCGGCTTAATCTCCAGTTGTGCTTTCGCAGCTAGGGAGTTGATGAGCTTGCCCAGATTCGCGTCGTATTTTGTCAGTCCAAGTCGGATCTCCCTCAGGTCCGCGCTGAAGCGTTCGACGTTTTCAAGATCGTCGATCACAGCTGTTTCGGTAGGAGAGCTTGCCGAATCCAGTGCCACAAATAACCAACTCGTGTCCGACATCGGATCGGGCGAAACGATCGTTTGCTCATTCATCAGGTCCTTGTCGGGTTGGAAGGCATCTTCAACCGACACGCTGGCGAGAAGATGAAAGGCACTTGCAGCAACCGCCTCGTCTTGTCCTGACGACATCGCTAGCGAGTACAGCAGAATTCGCGCTGGGCCAGGCTTTGCTTTTCGATACCAGACTCGTGCTTGGCCGAGTTGGGCCGCGGCCACGATTCGCCGGCGCTCACTGTTCTCCATGAGGGATTGATAGAGCATGAACGCATGGTCCAACTCTCCAATAAACTCCAAACACATCGCTCGACGAAGCACGAGTGTCGGGTCACCATCAGACCAGCTTGTCTGAAGCTCGTTGTAGATTCGCAGGGCTGCCGTGTAATTTCCGGACCGCAGCAATCGATCGGCTCGCGCCATCTGATCCACCGGATCCAATTCCGTCGGCGCGACCGGGGCCTCTTGAAGTGCCGTCGTTGCGGTTGGAAGCGTTTCGATCGGTCCGGCCACTTTTGGCGGACCCTCTAGCGGTTGGGGCATCCAAAAAGGCTTCAGCCACAGCGCGACCCCAAAGACGGCCACGCCGGCCACAAGATGAGCCGCGAACCACAGAATGCGGCCAACCGCAGATCGCTTCGGCGCATCCTCTTCGACCGTGACGTCGTCGTTACCCAGCGTTAGTTTAACCATACTTTTTGCTGCAAAGCCGTTAACTTCAGCCTGATCGATAAACCTGCTCTAAAGCGCCCCTTCTGATCGACCGGTGAATATTAGCGACTTGAAGCAGATTCTGAACTTCATTGCGAAAGGGTAGCAAGTCCACAGCCAATCATTCGATCACGACGGTGTCTACCGACACTTTAGAAGGACGACGGAATGGACATTCGTGGTATTCCAAACGAACAGGTCAACACCGGTGATGCATTTGAGCATCAGCGCAAGGTTGCTCGCACTGACTCGAAGCAAGCTTTGGTTCAGCAGCGGCACAACAATCGCGCTACGGAAGTTGGCCGGCTGCCGTCATCTGAATTGGTGCGGCTAGCCGCAACGCTGAAGAAGATTCCCGAAGTGCGCGAGGATGTCGTTTCGCTGGTCAGAGATCGGATGAAAAGCGGCTACTACACGACTCGGGAAGCATCAGAGAAAACCGCGGAAGTCCTGAAACAGAAATAACCCCCCGCAACGAGGCCGACGGTCGCCAACCCCCAACGGTGTTTCGATAGGACCTGCCTTACGGCAATGGACTGCGAAAGACCCGGCCCACCTAGAGAGAGATAGTTATGGCACTTTCGATTGCTAACAATGTTTCTTCTTTGACGGCTCAACACAACGTTAACCGGGCGAATGTCGGCCTACGACGGTCGCTTGAACGAATGTCGTCTGGTTTAAAGGTGAACCGAGGTGCCGACGGCCCTGCCGCCCTCGTCATTTCGGAAAAGCAGCGAACTCAAATTTCCGGTCTGCGAACAGCGATCGACAATACCGAGAAGGCCGTCTCACTTGTTCAGACAGCTGAAGGTGCTCTGAATGAGATCAATAGTCTGCTTATCAGAATTCGAAGTCTCGCTCTGGATTCGGCCAATGCTGGCGTCAACGACGACGACGCTCTGAATGCAAACCAGGCCGAAATCGACAACGCTCTGACGACCATCGACCGAATTGCTGAAAACACGCAATTCGGTACCAAAAAGTTGCTTGATGGTTCGGCGGGTGTTTCGGGTACGCCAAGTGATCCGAACGTCATGAGTTTCCTGCGTGCAACCGATGACACGGTGGAAGGCAACTACCTGATCGAGATTGACACGGCTGGAACGCGAGCAACCGTCGACACGGCCGCGGTTGGTGTCGCCCAGACCACCGATTTGGCACAGGACGAGATCTTGACGATCAACGGTGTCAACATCACGCTCTTCACAGGAATGGACCAAGACGCGGTGATTGCACGAATCAACGAGTTCTCCAGTCAAACTGGAGTGATCGCCGACGATGGAGGTGCCAGTGGTGCGACTCGAATCTACGCGGACGTCTTCGGAAGCGCGGGCGAGATCACAGTGATCTCGAATGTCGCACCGGCCGGTGGGGATGATTCTGGTTTCGCAAACACTCCCGCTGCCCCCGTCACGGGTGTCGACGTTCAGGTCACGGTCGACGGTGGTACCGCAATTGAAGGCCAAGGAAACGTGGTCACCGTACCCTCAGGTCTCGCGCAAGGCTTAAGTCTGGAGATTGCCGAAAGCACTTCAGATCCAGCCACAACGGTAGCTGCCACAACAACGGCCACGGTAACGGTCACAGACAATTCGCTGGTCTTCCAAATTGGTGCAAACCAACATCAGACTGCTGAGATTGCCATTGGACGATCCCATTCACAGTCTCTGGGCTTGGGTGTTGTGGCCAATCAATTCGCGAATCTGAGTGAAATCAATGTGACGAATGCCGATAAAGCACAGGACGCCATAGCGATTATTGACGCTGCGGTTGATGATGTAACCAATCATCGTGGTGCTCTCGGTGCATTCCAGCAAAATACACTCGAGTCAACCGCCAATAACTTGCGGGTCACGTTAGAGAATACAGTTAACGCGGAATCGGTGATTCGAGATACCGATTTCGCCGAGGAGATCGCCACTTTCACGAGGCAGCAAGTCTTGGTGCAGGCTGGTACGTCCGTGCTTGGAAGCGCGAACCAGTTGCCGCAGTTGGTCTTGTCGCTGTTGGGATAAGCCTGAGCACATCCTCGTGACCTTAAGCCACGACGTGATCTGGCGATAGCTGACGCAACTTACTCCAAACTACTCGTGCCACTAACCTAATGCCCCGAGTTACGTGGCGCGAGTGAGTTTGGAAAGCGTCTTCCGATCGTCAAATCACGTCTTTTTTATTGTCGTCAGAAGGTCATATCATGCTCACGGTGGACGGTCTTGCCACGGGGCTCGACACGGGACAGATCATCGAGGGTCTGCTCCAGATCCAACAGTCGCAGATCGACCGCTTCAACGGTCGAAAGCAAGAAATCATTGACCAGCAGACGGCGTTTCGAACCGTCGAAGCAAGGTTAATCGAATTTCAGTCCAGCCTGAGCGGTCTTCGTCGCTTTTCTGACAACATCTTTCAAAGAAAGCAGGCCACGACCACGGGTGAGTCGGTCGCTGTGTCCGTCTCGAACGACGCTATTCCGGGTGTTTATACGGTACGCGTGGATGCGCTTGCCCAAGCGCACCAAATCGCTTCGAACACGTTTAGCGCTGAAAATGAACAGATCGCTAAGGGAGAGTTCGCATTTCAAGTCGGCACCGGTGACTTGTTGACGATCACTATCGATGACGGAAACAACACGTTGGACGCACTCGCCCGTGAGATAAATGAAGCCCGGGGAGGAATGACAGCCGGAATAATCTATGACGGATCCGACTATCGATTGCTCCTCACTGCTGGTGAGTCGGGATCAGCGAACCTGATCAACGTCACCTACACGCCCGATGCCCAGGATCCATCACCGGTTCCGACGTTTGATCTTCAGAATCCGGTGCAGAAAGCTACAGATGCCTCAGTTGTTTTCGGTAGTGGAACGGGCGCGATCACGGTTACGAATCCGACTAATCAGATCGACGAAGCGTTGCCAGGTGTGACTTTGGACCTCTTGCAGGGTGATCCGACGAAGCCGGTGACGATCAACGTGTCTTCAGATCCGGATACAGCTCGGGAAGCCATTGAGCGATTTGTCGAGTCCTACAATGGCCTGATGGATTTCATTGACGAGCAGCAGCAATTCAATCCCGAGTCGGGCGAAGCGAGTTTGCTGTTCGGAAATCGTCCGTTGCGGAACATGCGCGACACTGTAGCGTTGGAGGTAAGCGGTGTTGTTCCGCACCTAGACAATACGGCGGCAAATCGACTAAGTGCTATCGGCATTGATATCGACTCACGCAATCGGCTCACAATTCGCTCGAATGAATTGAATAACGCACTGACAGGGAAGCTCGAAGGAGTCGAGAGAGAAGACGTCCAGAAGCTGTTCGGCCTATACGGAGAGACGACAAATCAAGAGATCCGGTTCATCTCAGCAAGTGACGACACCGTTGCGACACAAGGCGTGCCTTATCGAGCGAATGTCACTCAGACAGCTGAACGCGCACGAATACTCGCCACTAGTACACTGCCGGCGTCGACGACGATCGATGAAACAAACGATGAGTTGGAGATCACGATTGGCGACGACGCGTCGGATGTCTTGAAGTTGGCCCACGGCAGCTACACGCCGCAGGAGCTGGCGGACCACTTGGCAGACGTGATCAATGGTCAGGAGTCGCTTGCGGACGTGGCGGTGTCGCTTGAGAACGATGTCCTCGAAATCACATCGATTGCATTCGGCTCATCTTCGAACCTAGAAATCACGTCCGGTACGAGCCTCGCGACACTGGGGTTTACGGCTGGCCAGCAAGACAGAGGTCAAGATGTCGTTGGTTCGTATGTCCTGGATGATGGCACTACGGAATCAGCCGTAGGCAGCGGCCAATACCTTCTTGGTAGTCAAGAAGATGGTGCAACCAAAGGATTGCGTATCCGCGTTACGGCCGCCGAAGGTTTGTCCGAATTAACCGCGGACGTGAGTATCACTCGCGGAATCGCCTCGTCCCTCAACTTAACAGTCAATCAATTCTTCGCGGACGAAGACAACAATAAGGGACCCATCGCACTGGTTGACGAGAATTTCGTCGGTCAGATTGAATCAATCGATCTTTCCATTGATCGTCTCAACGCTCGATTCGAAGCTGAACAACAATCATTGATTCGGCAGTTTGCCCAACTTGAAACGGTGGTGAGTGAGTTGCAGAGTACGGGCAACCTTTTAGCCGCGCAGCTTTCCTCTCTGCCGCAAATCGGGATCCAAGGATAGGTGAGATATGTCACGACTGGAGAACGCCTACGGTGAAAACCAGAGTTCGTGTGAATGGACTCGAATTGACATGTTGCTTGTATTGTTCGACGGGACACTTGAGCATGTCGAACAGGCTATCGTCACAGCGGATGGCAACCAAGAGCAGTCGTTGCATCACCGAATCCGAGCGACGTCGCTCGTTTCCGTATTGCGATCCGGTCTTGATCTTCAGTTCGGTGAGCTGCCCGATCGCCTAAATCGACTGTACGAGTTTGTGCAAGAAGGATTGATTCGAGGCGACCTCAACATGATGCGATCGGGCCACAAGGTGCTCACGGAAGTGCGAGAAGGATTTCGAGGTATTCGGTCCAAAGCAATCGAGATGGAACAAGCGGGCGAGATCGAACCACTCGCCATCGAAGCGACGCTTGATGTTGAGTGTTGAGCTGCTTCCGGCTAGTCGAGCAGAACCAAGGGATTGAGGTTCTCTGCATGCTGTCCCATTAACGAGTTCATCGGCGCATCTCCAAGAATCGATCCGACGGTGATTGCCCTCTCGTGATAAGTTGTGAGCTGCATTGACCGATAAGTATCCGGTGTTAGTCGGAACTGTGCGTTGCCAAGCGCGACTGCCTCGGAGGCAACATGCTCGATTACGACTCGAGTTTCGATGGTTGCCTCGACATTCCGGAACTGCAGCGTCCAGTTGCCGGCGGAATCAACGGTTGTGCTTGATTCGGCAATGATCGAACCATCTGGACCGTAGAGACGGGCCATCAGAATGGTGCCGGGCTGAGCATAGCCAGCGAGGATCGGTTGAGCTGCAAGCTCGGAAATTGTCTCTGACAGCAACACATCGCGGGATTCAAAGTGAGGATCGGGTTTTGGCTTACTGAGGTTGTTGAAGGAGTCGTAGCCAAAAGGCAAGTCCGATTCGATGATCGATGTTGTGACTTGATTGTTGGATGGATGTCGTTCCACGTCCTCAAAACCACCGCCACTGATGGACGCAATGTTAATGACGATGTCTTCGACCCCTTCGGCCAGCGCGTCGTTCAGCGTTAGCAGCGTAAAGTTTGTCGTGGTCGTATTTGCCCTGATCGTCACGGCGGCAACACGCACGAAGTCTTCGCCATCGATGGCTGTTCCGCTGTAGCTTAGATTCACCGTCACATCAGACTGCGGCGCCTGGTCTATAGACACGGTGTAAGGTGCGGTCCTGTTGCCTTCGATTACGCTTGCAGGACCGGATATCGACACGAGAGCTGTGTCTTCAGAACCCGGTGGCGTTTCGTCATTGATTGTTGTTGTCACTTGATTGTTGATGCTGTCCGGCGTAACCGCCTCAAATCCGCCACCAGTGATGGACGAAATGTCGATCACAATGTCTTCGGCACCTTCGGCCAAAGCGTCATCGAGTGTTGCCAGAGTGAAGGTCGTGCTGTTGTTGTTGGCACTGATCGTCACGGCGGCCACACCGGTGAAGTCAGATCCGTCGGTCGCAGTACCGCTGTACGCAAGATTGACCATTACGTCGCTGGTAGGTGTCAGATCAATTGAGACTGTATAGGGCGTGGTGGTGTCGCCCTCGGTGACGTTTGCAGGTCCGGTGATGGAGACGAGAGCGGTGTCCTCGGGCCCAGCAATGGGCTCGTCAGTGATGGTTGTCGTCACATGATTGTTGGTCGCGTGAGGGGCGATATTCTCAAACCCACCTCCGCTTAGTGACGCGATATCGATCATGATGTCCTCTGCACCTTCGAGCAGAGCGTCGTCGATCGTGGGCAGAACAAACGTCGTACTGTTCGTGTTAGCATTGATCGTCACGGCAGCCACTCCACTGAAGTCAAGGCCGTTGGTCGCGGTCCCACTGTACGCCAAGATAACGGTGACGTCGCTAGTCGGTGTGAGATCAATCGCTACCGTGTAGGGTGTCGTGGTGTCGCCTTCGGTCACACTAGCCGGTCCAGTAATGGAAACCAGCGCTGTGTCTTCGGGCCCCGCTACGGCTTCATCATTGATCGTTGTCGTGGCCTGATTGTTGACCCCGTGCTCAGCAATCGCCTCAAATGCACCTCCACTGATTGCGTCGATATCGATGATGATGTCTTCAGCGCCTTCGGCTAGTGCATCATCGAGTGTTGCCAGCGTAAAGGTTGTGCTGTTCGTATTCGCGCCGATTGTGACCGAAGCTACGCCCGTGAAGTCAGATCCATCTGTTGCCGTTCCGCTGTAGGCGAGGTTGACGGTGACGTCGCTGGTGGGTGTGAGATCAATCGAGACCGTATAGGGCGTGGTAGTGTCGCCTTCAGTGACACTCGCTGGGCCGGTAATCGAGACCAACGCCGTGTCCTCCGGTCCTACTACGGCTTCATCGTTGATGGTGGTCGTAACCTGGTTGTTGACGCCGTGTTCCGCGATGGCCTCGAACCCGCCACCACTAATCGCGTCGATGTCAATGATGATGTCTTCAGCGCCTTCGGCCAACGCGTCATCGAGTGTCGGTAGCGTAAAGGTTGTGCTGTTGGTATTAGCACTAATCGTGACGGAGGCCACCCCGGTGAAGTCAGATCCATCGGTTGCCGTTCCGCTGTAGGCGAGGTTGACTGTGACATCGCTAGTCGGTGTCAGATCAATTGAGACCGTGTAAGGTGTTGTCGTATCGCCTTCGATGACGCTGGCCGGTCCCGTGATGGAAACCAACGCCGTATCTTCTGGTCCGGCCACCGCTTCATCGTTGATGGTGGTTGTGACCTGGTTGTTCACGCCATGTTCAGCAATCGCTTCGAATCCACCTCCGCTCACCGAGTCGATATCGATGACGATGTCTTCGGCACCCTCTGCCAGTGCGTCATCGAGCGTCGGTAGCGTGAAGGTCGTGCTATTGGTGTTGGCGCTAATGGTGACCGAAGCCACCCCGGTGAAGTCAGATCCATCGGTCGCCGTTCCACTGTAGGCAAGGTTTATCGTAACGTCGCTGGTGGGTGTTAGGTCGATGGAAACCGTATACGGGGTTGTCGTATCTACCTCAGTGACG
>CAJHYQ010001078.1_pt1 | contig 72829 bp, 57 predicted proteins | sample 9198721 | NCBI WGS metagenome assembly CAJHYQ01 (sample SAMEA7708357, study PRJEB35096) | sediment metagenome | biome: marine neritic benthic zone biome [ENVO:01000025]; feature: sediment [ENVO:00002007]; material: shallow marine sediment [ENVO:03000034] sea grass bed [ENVO_01000059] ... | reverse complement strand
GCAAGTTGCAGCTCGCGCGTCGTGGGTGTCGTCAGAATGGCCGTGGCGTCCGGAGAGAATCGGGGCGTGAAGGCCAACTCGTGTGAGGCCCACTTTCTTACGAGTTTGCCATCACTCAACTGAAAAACGCCTAGTCGCGCCACTCCGCCCGTCAGCGCGACATACCGGCCATCGTTACTAAAGGCGGTACCTAGGACGGTGCCCACTGCCCCGGGATGCCATATGAACTTGCGCTGCTCAACATCCCAGAAACTGATGCGGCCATTGTCAAAACAAGTGACGATCTTCTTTCCGTCACCGGAGTAGCAGGCCATGCGAATCGGTCGACGCCGAACAAGATTCGTCAGAGAGAGAGCTGCATTTGGCGTGGGGCGGCGGAGGATCTCCGAAATCTTTCCACCGTCCGCACTGTCGATGATCTCCGTCTTTCGTGATTTCACAAGAGCCAAACGCCGGCCGTCATTGCTAAGCATCATCTTCTGAGTGCCGAGCATACGGGTCGGCTGGACCAGGTCGCCAAACTCCTTTTCGACCGCGGTATCCTTACTTCGGGCGGTTCCGTCGGAGGATCCGGTGATGAACGACTTTCCATCGGGATGAAATGCCATCGAGGTGACGCGATCTTCGTGCCCGACCAAAGTGGCAAGTTGTTTGCCCGTGGCAACTTGCCAGACGCCAATCGATTCTTCATCTCCACTGATTCGTGCCGCCAACAACCTTCCATCCGGACTCAGCACCGCCGACTCAGCACCGCTGGCACCAGAAAATACCTGTTGTTGCTTACGTGTCTTAATGTCCCAGGATGTAATCCCCGAGACAGGATCGCTAATGATCGTGTCGTCTTCCCTACCGAAGACGCAACCGCCCGCCGGATTCCAACGTAGCTCTCGGACTGGCTTCCAAATCAACTTTCCCGTTTCAAAGTCGTGCAGCTGCACGCCACTGCGGCAGTGTGTGAGGATGACTCGACCATCGGAGCTAAAAGCCGCCACACTGACTTTGCCTTCAAAGTCACTAATGTCGCGCACCAGTTCTCCACGATCCACGTGATAGATTCGGACGCCCGTATTGCGGTTTGCTAGTGTGATGCTCGAGGAAGACATTTCGCCCGTTCGCGCGTCGAATTCGAATTCGTAGAGACGGCCGTCGGACGCGGTCATGATGAATTCGCCACTAGGACTAAAAACTGCATTCGAGATACCGCACTTATGTCCTGACAATGGCGGGCCAATGGGGCTGCCATTCTGCGAATTCCAAAGTCGTGCGGTTCCATCTTGTGACGTCGTCAGCACGCGAGAGCCATCAGGACTGAAACAAACCGATGTGAGTGACACACCCTTGGCATGACCCTCCAGCGTGGCGACCAGCTTGCCTGAAATCGTGTCCCACAGGTACGCGCGACCGTTGCGGCAAGCCATCGCCAGCCACGCGGCATCTGGCGAGAGCGCGATTGTGACCAGGCGACGATTTTCGGGAGCATCCATGACACGGAAACAGCTGCCGGTCGCCGTGTTCCATAGTCGCACGCCGTAATCTTCATAGGCTGTCGCAGCCAGCTTGCCGTTGAGCGAGAATTCGGCGCTGATCAACGACTCACCGCTGCCACGCAGCACGTTGAGTTCACGATCGCTACGCAAAGCTTTCAACAGTACGCCGTTGGTCAGCTCACCTGGCTCATACGCGGTAGCCTCTAAAGCCAGCAACAACGCCTGCGCCGGATTCGAGCGTAGGACGCTGGACGCACGCCCGGTCAAATAAAGCCGTGAAGCACGTTGACTCTGTGCCTTGACCTCTGACAACGCCTTCTGCAAATCGACGAGTGCGGCTTCTTTCGCTTTGCTCTCGTCCTTTAACGCCTCTTGGCTCGCCTCCATGGCTACAAGTGCCCTCTGCTTGGCTGCACTCTCCGCCTTGAGCTGATCAGATTGGGCTTTAAGAGCCCTTTCACTGGCGATGATTTTTTCAAGCGCCTGCTCTTTGGCCAAACTTTCTTGCTCCGCAAGTCCCAACGCATCGGTCTTTTCAAGACGTTCGCGATTGACCTGATCAAGCAACACCAATGAAATGCCAAGTCCCGTGGACAAGATCAGAAACATCGCCAACGTCGCGGTGGCTAAGACTGGATTACGCTGTACCCAGCGACGACACTTCAGCGCGGCACTGGCCGGCCGAGCTTTGATGGGTTCAAACTCCCGAATCCGGCGCAGATCTTCCGCGAAGTCAAGCGCCGACTTGTAGCGACGATTCCGATCTCGATCCATCGCCGTCTCAAGAACCACGCGCAGGTCTTTGCTGATGTGTTTGTTCAACTTGCGCGAGTTCGGAATGTCCGACGACAGAATCCTCTGGTAGACCACTTCGCGCGTCGGCGCTTCGAAGGGATTCTTGAGAGTCAAACACTCGTACAATGTGACGGCCAACGAATAGATATCCGTGCGCCGATCAAGCGAAATGCGATTGGCAACGATCTGCTCCGGCGACATGTAGGCTGGCGTACCAAGCAGGTCTCCCGAGACGGTCAAACCACCGCTATCGCCCTCTTCACGAGCCAGGCCGAAATCCAGGATCACCGGATTCCCCGCAGTGTCAACGATGATGTTGCCCGGTTTAATGTCTCGATGAATCAGCCCCGCTTCATGCGCCGCATGTAGCGCTCGGGCGCCGCGTTCGATCAGCTTCAGATACCGGAAGACCTCATCCTTAGACGACGGCGACGTCCGTGTGAACTGATCGCTTGCGGTTGGCTCGGAGGTCGGGACACTCGTTTTCGAATCAGCGACGACAATTGTCGGCGCGTCTCCACCACTCGCCTCACTGGGATCTGTTTGCGTTCCAGGACCGCGACGGGCCGTCTCGATTGACTCGGCCAACGTGAGTCCGTCCACGTACCGCATTGCGATGTAATGCACACCACCCGCTTCACCAGCCTCGTAGATCGAACAGATACCTGGATGATCCAGACGTGACGCCGTGGCCGCTTCGCGACGAAATCGAGCCAACGTGCTCTGGGAGCGCGCGATTTGAGGCGAGAGGACCTTGATGGCAACGCGTCGCGAAAGCCGAGTGTCGTCAGCCAGAAAAACAAGACCTTGGCCTCCCTTTCCAAGCTCCCGGACAATCGTGTACGGACCGATGCTGCGACTGCCTGCAAATTCCAGATGTCCATCGCTGCCACTGTCGACGCCTGCCCCATGCGAAGGTTCACCTCGCGGGCCATCGCCGTCGTGAGATCTTCGATCAGGTGGGGACGGATCACTCATCTCGCTAGTCATATCTCCTGGACGAATCTTACGCAGACCGGGACCGTACATTATGGGTCAAAGCAGCGGTCGGAAAACGTTCGTCACAACAGTTTTCCGAGAAAAGGGAGGGATCGATCGGCGAAGAGATAACGGACGTTCGCTCAGACCTTGCAGATCTTTGCCGCAATTCAGGCTCATTGACCGGTCGGGGAAGGTGGCACGCCCTTCCCCGTTGCTCGGTCAATGCGCTCAATGCAATGTCAAGGCCGAGAACTCACAGAGATCGATCCGCGGAATCCCCCGCAGCAATCGCTGGGGCAGGCTGTCGCAGGTACAGCCAGACAAAGCCATGGTACGTGTATCGATTCGGCAAGCGGACCTGAAGCTCACGCATGCGATCGAGGAAGGGTTTCAATTCCTTCTCCGTGATCGTCTGGATTTGCTCCATCAGCTCATCGGCCTGCTGCTCGCGAGCAATCGCTTCCTCAGCCGTCTCACCTCTGGGCTCCTTTTGTAGCTTTCGATGCTCAGCGTGCATCTTCGACAAATCCGTCTTTTGAAACGCCTCCATGTACTCCTCAGTCACGGCCCGATATTCTTTCTGAGCCTTTTCGGCTGCGGCCTTCTCCTCCGGAGTCCGCTCCTTCGTTTGTCGAATACTGGCGAAGTCCCCGACTAACAGATCAAGCTGTCCGTCCTCGTTGTAGTCGGTCACACACACTTTGGTTCGAGTCCCGCAAGAGCTGCCGTTGTTGTCACGCTGGCTCGGCTCGATGAGCGTCCGCCCTGCCGCCAGCGCCGGTTCATCCTTTGAACCCGAGTTGCGGAAGAACATCACACTTCCATCACCAGCTCCGACAACGAGGTCCAACAAACCATCGCTATCCCAGTCCGCCAGCACGGGACCTGCGTCACCACGGCCAACCTTGATCGGCTCGTCATCGGCGAACAGTCGCTTGGGTTCGGCGAATGCATGCTCGCCTGACGTGCTTTCGTTACGTACAAAATAGAGCTCGCCTGAGATGTTGCCGACCACCAGGTCCAGGTCTCGATCATTGTCCCAATCTGCTGCATAGACATGGGCGGCCGCGCCGACCTTGATCGGTTTGCCGCTGGTGCCTCGAATCTTCTCGCTCGCCGCGTAAGATCCATCCGGCTGCTGAAGAAACGCGAATAAGTAACCCGGACTGTAAGAACCGGAAATCACATCACGACGCCCATCGCCATTGAAGTCCACAACCTGTGGACCAAATCCGATGCATCAGCCAAAGGGGACGGTTGCGTCCTTGCCGTCGGCCTGGAAGAAGGTGAAGTCTGAAAACACAGGCTTTGCATTGGTACCGCCGTTTCGATAAATCCGCAGCTTACCGTCACCAAACTGACCGACTAACAAATCCTTCACACCATCGCCGTCGAAATCGTCGTAGCACGGTGCCGCGTGGCCAATTTCAACATCGATCGGTTTGCCGTCTGCCTGAATCTGCACACCTGGCGCCAAGCCGTTGTTCGGCGTGGCTGCATCCGGTGCGGTCGCGGCGACCAAGAGTGTGATCAAACATACGCTGGACATCACTTCCCTCCTTTGTGCAAAAGCCTCCGGTTCGAGTCACGCAGAGCAACGCACTTGGGCGGCTCACTCAGTATTCGTTTTAAGCACTGGATCTTGTGTATCGCAAGCGACGATTCGATCGATTTACGGCGCTCAACTCGCTGTTAAGCTCTTTGAAGTTGCGGTAACCATGACGGTCTCGTGAAGATCGAATCGAAGCAGCGCGCACGTTCGGCACCAACGAAATTCCGTTAAGTATTTCATGCCTCCAGCACACACCACCTTTGGTGGCAAAGAGCCCACTTTTGAGATGAAGAAGCGTCGCGAAGCCTTGAAGTAACGACAGCTAGCATTTATCGTCCAGAAAGAAATTTTCCGACTTTTTAAGAGGAGATGTACCTTGATGCGACAAGCCCTGACCGCCGCAATCGTCTGCTGCCTGGCGCTGCTGACGACCCATGCCTCACTCACGGCAGCGGATTCGCCCTATGCCCAAGCCGTCAAGAGTCTGCAACCGACCTACTACTACCAGTTGAACGAGCAAGATGCGTCGGGTGGGGTGATCGACAGTATGGGGAACGCCGAACCGGGTGACTACAACGGAGACTACGAGCGAGGTCTGCCCGAGGCAGGATGTGACGGCCCGCTATTTGTCAATGAGGGCCACGAGGGCATCGACGGCGGAAGCGAATTCGACTATTTCGAAACGGAGGTTCCTGGATTGGGTGGCGAAGAAAATGTGGCTCACTGCAGCAACAACGAGGGTCACGTTCTGCTGGGGCCGTCGGACAACTACGGTGCGGCCAACATCACCGTCTCGCTATTCTTCCACGCCGGTCCTGCTCAAGGGGGTGATCGGCTATTCACCAACAACCTCTTGGATGCCGAAACAAGTTTTCAGGTCAACGTCGCCAACGAGGGATTGGTTGTCGCCGTCAATCCGAACGAAGCGGGTGAGTTTGCTGAGCGAACCTTGTGGACAACGGACGATGTAGTGCCTGATCGGGCACTGATTCGCGCGGAGTACGGTTGGTTTCACGTGGTCGCTTCCACGTTCGGCGACCCAGACGAGCGTGCAGAGAACATTCAAGTATGGGTCAACGGAGAGAATCGAACGGACAATCTGATCGTGACCGAATGGGGCTGGGGAGTCGACACCGACCAAGCAAAGATTGGAGGGCGTCACGAGGATCCAGCTGCGTCGACAACCCACTCGGGAGCGCAGGACGAAGTCGCGATCTGGCTCGACCGGGTCCTGACAGATGAGGAAGTCGAGCTGCTTTGGAGCACGGCCATTGGCGACGTGAATCCGGGCCTGCCTGGCGATTACAATCGGGACGGTGAGGTGAATGTGCCGGACATCGATTTGCAGTCAGCGGAAATGCAGAAGGCCGATCCAGACCTGGCCACTTTCGACGAGAACGGTGATGGCAGCGTCGATATCGCGGACCGTACAATCTGGGTCCAGCAGCATGCCAACACTTGGTACGGCGACTCGGACTTCAATGGCGAATTCAATAGTAGCGACCTGGTGCAGATTTTCGCAGCTGGTAAATACGAAACGGGGCAGGCGGCCGATTGGGGTCAAGGCGATTGGAATGGCGACATGGAGTTCGACAGTAGTGACCTGGTGACGGCCTTCGCCGCGGGCGGTTATGAAAACGGGCCGAGACAAGCGGCGGCTGTCCCCGAACCGTCGGCAATCGGCTTGGTGTTGTCGGCCATGATCGGAATCATGGGCTGGCGTCGGCGCGACAATTGACACCGCTGATGCGCGGATGTCTTTCGAAGGATTCGTTGGATCGAGGAATATGTCAGACAGACTTTCAGGAAACGAAGTGTTGGCGATCGACGCCGGCACTCAGGGACTCTCCGTAATTCTTTGGTGCCCGGAGCGCAAGAAGCTGATTGGCGTCGGTGAATCGAGTTACGAACGCGACTACATACCGGGGTTGCCCGACGGTCGACTAGAACAATACCCGCATTATTGGAGTGACTCGCTTCGCCAGGCGATGGTTGACCTGCGCAACAACCTTTCGCAAGCCTTGGAGAAGGTAGCCGCGATTGGCGTGACTGGACACATGCATTGCATGGTCCGCCGCAATGCGCAGGACGAAAAGCCCTTCGGCAGCGATATGTGGAATGATCCTCGCGGCGTTGCCGAGAGTGAGCAGCTGACCGCACTGTTCGGCGAACACATGCCAGCGCGTTGGACCGGTTGTCACATCCTAGCGCGGATGCAATCCGATCCCGACGAGTGGTCACAGGCCACGGGTGTCTCGGTCACCTCCGGCTCGTTGGTCCATGACCTCACGGGCGAGTGGGTGTTGGGACCGGGTGATGCCACGGGCATGTTTGGCAATCTGGACGAGAATGGTCAGATTGACCGCGCCAAGTTGCGTAAGGTCGACGAATTGACGGGCGGTCGTTTTACGCCTTTGGAAAATTTGGTACCGCGTATTGTTCCGGCCGGTCAGGTGGCCGCCCGGCTCAGCGCCAACGGCAGTCAGCTACTAGGGGGTCTTCCTGAGGGGATTCCGGTGGCTGCCCCCGAAGGAGATCAGCAGACGACGCTCGTTGCCACGGCCGCGGACGAACTGGAGCTGGCCATTTCCGCCGGGACATCCTTCACCGGAAACTTGCCGTGCCGAACCAAGGTTGTCGCTGAAAGCGAAACGATTAACGTCCTGCAGACTCCCGATTTACTGACCATGCTCATGGTGTGCGCGCGTAACGGAACGATTGGATTCGCGCAGTACGTCACCGCCTTGTCTGAGTTGTCGGGTCAATCGTTTGGTGAGGTTGCCGACCGACTGACGGATATGGCACGAGAGGTGCCCACCGACTGCCACGGCGCGATGCTCTGGGGTTTCTTCCAGGGAGAAAACGTGGTCGAGTTGCCGCATGCTAAGGCAACCCTGAAAGACGCGGGGATTGAATTACTCGGCAACCCGGGCATTCTCGCGCGACTGTTGTTGGAAGCGCCCTGCCTGACGATGCGATACGGGCTGGAGAATCTAAAGCCCAAGATTGGCTCGGTGCGTCGCGTGATACTTACCGGTGGCGCTCTCAAATCGAAGGACGGATTCGCGCCCCAACTGTTTGCCGATATCCTTGGCGTTCCCATTGTCGGTCGGACCGGCGACGAAGAAGGCACGGCGAAAGGTGCGGCGCTACTGGCGGGCTACATGGTCCAGGTCCAATCCGGCAACACATCACAGACGCTTGCCGAGTTCTCTAAGGATCAGACAACGGGTGAAGCACAAGTTTGGGAACCGGATCCAGAACGGGCCAAGCAATACGACGCTCGTTATGCGCAGTTCGCCGAGGGTGTCAAAGAGATGCAGGGGCAATAGCAAGCGATTGTGCTAGAGCGTCGTCAAAGCTAACAAATTGGGGTTGCGCAGGGAGGCGAAGCTCCTGCTGAGCCGGCAAGCGGATATCGGTTGAATGTTCGACGGCTCAGCAGGAGCTTCGCCCTCCCGTCATATCGACCCCCAAATTGAACAGCCTTCTTCCGGCTACTCTCCTGCAATGACAGCAAATTCCTCAAGCAGTTGGCGTCGCTCGGCTGACAACTCGGCAGGTGGCGGCGCGATGTCATTCGGCTTTGACTCGCGCAGGAATTGGAAGACCTGATGCTCATGACTGCGCGCGATCTCTTGACCTTCGGGAATTTCACGCAACAGATCAAGATAGCGTTGTAATTGCTCGTCGCTCAGTTCACCAACATGCACTGGATGTCGCATCGAACCCGAATGCAGCACGAGTTTCTCGATGTAGATTTGGCGTACCCAGTCTGCAGTGTCCATTATCAGGACCGCATCCAGCACCAGATAATATGGGGGATCCTGTTCCCAATACCCGAGTCGCGGCGGTGGATTCCAGTGCGGTGGCAAGTCCGCCGGAGTGCGCTGTGACATGTAAGCGATGGCGTCGTCAATTCGGCCTTCTCGAAATGCGAGCGTCACAAACCGACGATTCTGCTGTTCGACCTGTGTCAGCGGCAGGATCGGAGCCCAGATCACGATGGCAACGATGGCGATCACCCATGACGGTTGGCTGACCCCAAGCGAAATTTGGGAATCGGAATCCGGTGCTTTCCACGGTCGCCTCGACTTGTTGCGGCCGAGTAACGCAATAACGATGACACCGAACAGCCAGACAGGAAACAGCAAGATGCCCCAAGCCTGTATCGCACAGGTCACGTTCAAGATCAGCTGCTCACTTTCTGTGTGACGGATCCCTCCCATCATCCCAACGACGGGGCGTGGAGTCAGGATAATGGCGATCACGGCAACAACATCGGCAAACAACATGACGACGAACAGAGCCGCGAGCCAATGACAGTGGTAAAACACCGATACCACGCGAATCATCAATGCAACGCGCCACAACGCCACGATGGCAAGCAACCAGAGATTGAGCGCAACGGCATTTGGCGCTGAAGTAAAGCGTTCAAATGGAATGGCGTAGAGCCAAGCCAACGGGGCGGTCATCCAGTAGAGTGTCAGCAATCGTCGATAGCCGCTCCAGAACGGCTCGCCGGCACCACGCACTCTGGCAACGACATAGACGAGACAAAACAGTAGGAAGGAAGAGGCGACCGAAGCGGCTAGAGGAATCAGCAAATGCCAGGGATCATGCAGCAGATCCTCGCCGTCGTATTCCCGTGCGAAGCCAGCTGAAATCACAAACAGCAGTCCGAGCCAGAGGGCGGCACGACTCGCCGCAATCTGCTCAATCGCAGCTCGCTGCCCAACCAGAAAGCGACCTAGTGTCGCCAGCGATATCTGTTTATCGTTCACTTCGTGTCGTGAAGTAATCCAGGCAGAGGGTACGCGAGGCAGTCGTAGCAAGAGGCGATTGGCCCCACACTGCCGGTGACGACCTGCAGTTCGTGTTACTGATGCTATTGCTCCATAAGCAACCCTTCCCACATACTAACAAACCACGGGAGCAAAAAGGATGTGGCTTTGGTGGACTAGCATCGCGGTGTGTCTGTTCTTGATGGCGGTTGTCGTTTACGACGTCGTTCAACGAAAGCACGCGATTCTGCGCAACTTCCCGATCATTGGTCATTTCCGCTATCTGCTGGAAACCATTGGCCCGGAATTGCGGCAATACATTGTCACAAGCAACGACGAAGAACGCCCTTTCACTCGTGATCAACGCCGCTGGGTGTATGCAACCTCCAAGAAGCAGAACAGTTACTTTGGCTTTGGTTCGGATAACGAAATGGAGCGGGCTGAGAACTATTTGATTCTCAAGCACGATGCCTTCCCCCTGCCGAGTCCTCGATCCGGCGAACCCGGCTACGACCCAGACTACCGAATCCCGTCCGCGAAAGTGCTGGGCGGCCATCGAAAACGTGCCCAGGCATTTCGCCCGGAATCGGTCGTCAATGTCTCGGCGATGAGTTTTGGTTCACTGAGTTCTGCCGCCGTCGAGGCGATTAATCGTGGCTGTGCCATCGCTGGTTGCCTGCATAACACCGGCGAGGGCGGGATCTCGTCGCATCATTTGCACGGAGGTGAGTTGATCTGGCAGATCGGTACAGGCTATTTCGGCTGTCGTGACTCGAAAGGCAGATTCGATCTGGAGGCACTCAAGGACAAAGCTGCCCGCTATCCTGTTCGTGCGATCGAAGTCAAGTTGAGTCAAGGCGCGAAAGCCGGCGTCGGTGGGATTGTGCCCGCCGCAAAAATGACCGAGGAGATCAGTCGGATTCGTGGCGTGCCTGCCGGGACCGACTGTGTCAGCCCACCGTCCCATTCAGCGTTTGACGGTGAAGATTCTCTGTTGGACTTTGTTGAGCAGATCGCGGATGAAACAGGACTACCGGTGGGCATCAAATCGGCCGTCGGCAAGGCCGATTTCTGGATGAATCTGACACGTTTGATGTCAACCACCGATCGAGCCGTCGACTTCGTCAGCATTGATGGCGGCGAAGGAGGAAGCGGTGCAGCACCGCTGGCATTTTCTGATCATGTATCGCTGCCCTTCAAGCTTGGATTCGCGCGAGTCTACCGGCTGTTCGCTAAACATGATCTCCATGAACAAGTCACGTTCATTGGTTCGGCCAAGCTCGGCTTCCCTGAGTCCGCCCTCTTCGCCTTTGCGTTGGGATGCGACATGATTGGCGTCGCCCGCGAACCGATGTTGGCAATCGGTTGTATCCAGGCACAACGTTGCCACACCAATCATTGTCCAACTGGCATCGCCACCCAAAACCGTTGGTTAGTTCGCGGCCTGGACCCGACCAGCAAAGCCGTGCGGATGGCAACTTACATTCAAATGCTGCGTAAAGAACTGTTGATGTTGAGTCGCACGTGTGGCGTAGCGCATCCCGGACTTGTCACGGATCAGCATGTCGAGATTCTCAACGGTCGATTCGGATCCAGTACGCTGGCCGAGCTGTTCGAATATGCCGACGGTTACGGTCTTCCTTCGGAGGCAGACCAAGCAGCCATTGAACAGCAGATGGCATCACTGGGTGGCTCCGGCCAGTGATTTGCGAGCTTGCGAACATGCTGCCTCGCTGCTCTGTGGCTGAGACAAGGGTACAATGACCTTTCAATGACCGACGACACCGGACCGGATCCACCATGAAACGCCAACTCGTGTTACTTGCGTTCTGTTTTTCGCTAACGAGCATCTCTTCGGCGCAAGCGCAGAAGACGTCACTGAGCGATTCCATCCAGCGACAAGACGCTGCCATGTGGCAGGCCGCGCAGAAGATCTGGCAATGGGCCGAGCCTGGTTATCAGGAATCCAAGTCTTCGGCTTTGTTGGCATCCATGCTCGAAGGAGCAGGTTTCACCATGCAGCGCGGCGTCGCGGAGATTCCCACGGCCTTCACCGCAGAATTTGGGGCGGGTGGGCCGGTGATCGGCATTCTTGGTGAATATGATGCCCTACCCGGACTTGCTCAGACCGCCGATCCTCAACGCAAACCTCGAGAGGGCGCGTCGTACGGACATGGTTGTGGCCATCATCTCTTTGGTGTCGGTTCGGCTGCGGCCGCCATCGCCATTGCCGAACAGATCGAGAAAGGTCGCCTTGCGGGCACCATTCGGTACTACGGTTGTCCGGCGGAAGAAGGTGGCAGCGCCAAGGTCTTCATGGTGCGAGCGGGTCTGTTTGATGATTGCGACGCTGTGCTGCACTGGCATCCGAGTGACAAGAATACGGCGGGCGATCGAGGTTCGCTGGCACGCATCGCGGTCAAATTTCGCTTCCGCGGAAAAAGCGCTCATGCGGCAAGTGCGCCAGATCAAGGCCGCTCTGCACTGGACGCTGTTGAATTGACAAACCACGCCGCGCAGCTGTTGCGTGAACACACGCCGGACTTCACTCGCATTCATCACGTGATCACATCCGGCGGCGAAGCACCAAACGTCGTCCCCAATTTTTCGGAGGTGTACTACTACATTCGTCATCCAGAAGCGCGCGTTGTCGGGCCGCTCTATCGACGTTTGCAGTTGTGCGCTCAAGCAGGTGCGCTGGCCACGGAAACGGATTTGGAAACCGCGTTTCAAGGCGGCGTCATGGAGATCCTGCCCAATAACGCGCTGGCCCAGGTATCCATGAGGAATTTGAAGGATCTGAATGACTTGACGTACGATGAGCAAGACCTGAAGTTTTCCACCCGATTGCAGGAATCGTTGCCGGCACCCTCTCCGCTGGACGAAATTCAAAAGGTGATTTACCAAAGCGGTTCTCAGGGCGCGGGTTCCACGGACGTTGGCGATGTGTCTTGGGTCGTACCAACAACCGGATTCACGACCGCTTGTTGGGTTCCCGGTACCCCCGGCCATTCGTGGCAGGCTGTCGCATGCGGGGCTCAGCCGCTGGCGCGTAAGGGGATGAATCTTGCCGCCCGCGTCCTGGCGGCGACCGCCTGGGACCTGATGAAGCAACCGAGGGTACTCGCCGCCGCAAAGGCCGAACATCAGCGGCGACTAGGAAAAAACGGCTACGAATCTCTCATCGACAAAGATCAAAAGCCGCCACTCGATTATCGAAATCCACCCCAACGATAACAGCTTGAGCAGCCCTCACCTTAGCCAGGGGCACAACGCTTGCGGGGCATGATCGCTCGGCAACCACACGAGTCCTCACTGAGGGCCCATTCCTCACTAATAGTCGTACTTTGCGTCGAGATCGGGTAGATTCGACTTACGACGACGGTTCGATGATTTCGAGGAGGGATCGACGATGTGTCGCGCAGACTTCCGTTGGGGATTGGGTACCGCGTTAATCGCCTGTGTATTGGTCCAATCGAGCGCGCATGCGGCGGACCGGCAGCTTCGCGGGTTCCTTGTTCGCCAGGCTGAAAGTGATACGGTCGTCGCCTTATTGAAGCAGGTCTTTGACCAACAGGACGTCGACTTGAAGTCAAATGCACGCACCAACATGATCATCGTGCGGGCGGACGCGGAGAAGATGCAGAAAATCCAGCAGATCATCGGTCGACTGGATCAACTCGCGTTTCGGCAGGCTGGCCATGTGCGAGGGATCGCCAGGCGGGGGCGAGCTAGGATTGTTCGACGAAAGATCCTCGTTCAACCTGACGTTCGTGTTCTCGATGACGGGTCGATCGAGGTCCGGGCACCGTCAGAAACAAACTATTGGGTTCGTGGCATCGCGGCTCACAAAGACACCAAGGTTGCGAAGAACGCTCCCCTATTACTGCTGGACACAACGGATCGCGAGGCCAAGACGCAGCTTGAAGAAGAAGTCCGGAGCTTGAGGGGACATTTACTGGAGTCGGAAGCACTCGCTCGAAAACACAGGCACAAACGGACGGACTTCGATAAAAAAACATTCGCCGCGGCTGCCAAAAGATCGGCGGCCATTCGAGCCGGGATCGCCCAGAAGTCGCGAGAGCTTCACAAGCTCACATCCATTGACAAAATGTATGCGGTGACTGCCGGAATCGACGGCACCGTGACGTTCATTCAGACAGCCGAAGAATACTGTCCCGGCGGACAGCCTCTCAAGCCAGGTCAATTGCTTGTACGCATCACGCCGCAGTAGCACCCGGAAAACGACATCCAGCGCGTAATCGATCTCGGTAGGAAGTGGGATTCGACCTGTGGGCAATAGTCAAGGCCCGATGGCTGACACTTGTAAACGCTGTGCTGCCATGCGGGCCTTGCATCACCCACGTGTGATCTTGAACTTGAACTAGCGCGGTTCACCTAATTTCGTGCCAGCGATTTCGGGAGGGCGAGGCTCCTGCCGAGCCGAAAACGCGCTGGCTCGGCAGGAGCCTCGCCCGCCCTCCCAAGCACGGATAATCGTGAGTTGTTCTAGAAGACCTCAAGTTCCAAGTCACTCAGTTCGTCGCCTCGGGAAACCAGCGGCAGACCACCGGAACGGACACCCCGCTGCTCTGCCTTGCGTTGACATTCAATACAACACGTTGCGTAGGGTAACGCCTGCAGCCTGAGCGCCGGAATCGGCTGCTCACAGTCTTCACACAGACCGTAATTCCCCTGCCGCATCCGCTCGAGCGCTTGTTCCACCTGCGCCAGCTCGCGGCTTTCAACCTCCGCCAGCTGGGAACTGAGCTCATCTTGAGCTGAATCGATTGCCCAATCGACTACGTCTCCGGATGCCTGTTCACTCAACTCACTCAACAGGCTCATGTCGCCCGTCAGTGCTTTGCGAAGCGCTTGACGGCGCTTCATCAGTACGTCTTTCATCTTCATCATCGCGTCGTCTTCCTATGGAAAAGATCGGTAGTTCGATCGTGGTCGAACGATTGACCAACTCGGCATACCACTGTGGTGTCAACTAGGAACGCGACACGCGGCAGGCCAACCCGCCATGAAAAAGAGGAAAATCGACACAACGCGAAAGATGGGCATGTTTTGAGATAGTCTTCGCGAGTTCAGTGTGGGCAACGCCCCGTTGGCGCAGATGTTTTTTCTTGAGGCCGTTCAAGCCCAGCACCCTCAATGCGTTACCGAATCGAGATCGGCTGCTGACTCAGAACCAGGTCCAGCCTTCCTGGGTGAATAGATAATAAATGACATAGATCCAACTCAAGAGCCCGTGGATCACCACCCAACCAACGCTCTGATGGGCAGTCCAGGACATGACCACGGCCAACGCACAGCCAAAGCCAATGCCCGCCTGGGCGGCTCCGGTATGATTCGAATCACTCATTGATTTCTCTCCCGCGGCTTCTCGGTCGTCATGGCACTGTCCCCGGCAGTAGGATGTTTCGCTGAGAACGAGCCAGGATTCTAAGAAAAACTGGCCGATGCGACAGTTCGGGTCGCCAACTGCAAAGGCTCTCAGCCGAACACCCGTGATTTCCCAAGACTTGGGCATGCTCGCACAGCCGACGTGCGCGAACTTGATGGCTTGGTAACCCTCTTGTTTCTGAAGCGTTACCACGACAAGCGTCCGCCGGATTCCCGACCTCGCGTTACGGGGCGGCGACGATGCTATACTCCCGGGCTCAGTCCCTCCGGCGGAAGCACGAAGCAGGATCGATCATGTCGAAGCAGCGACAGCGAGATAGTGAGATTCCTTACGAGTCAGACGAACACTGGCGACATTGGCGTGACAGGTGGTCAATTCCCGACGACGTCGTCTATCTGAATCACGGTTCATTCGGCCCGACGCCTTCGGAAGTCAAGGAGTGCCATGTCGCCTGGCAACGTCGACTGGCGAGCCAACCGATGGAGTTCTTTATTCGGCAGATGGAACCCGCTTGGTTTGACGCGCGGCGACGCCTGGCCCGTTTCGTTGATACCGATGAACAAAATCTGATCTTCGTCGAGAATTCCACGTCAGCGATGAACATCGTCGCCTTTTCTTTTCCGCTCGGCGAGTCAGATGAAGTGGTCCTCACCGATCATGAATATGGGGCCGTGCTGCGGATCTGGCAGCGAGCTTGCCGTAAGGCGAACGCCCCGGAGCCTCGCATCGCGAAGCTGCCGATTCCGATGGTGTCGGCGGATCAAGTCGTCGCCTCGATCTTCAGCGAGGTCAACGATCGCACGCGGCTGCTGGTGGTCAGTCATATCGTCTCGCCAACGGGCATTGTTCTGCCCATCAGGCAAATCTGTGACGAAGCGTTGCGACGTGGGATCGCGGTCTGCGTTGACGGCCCCCATGCACCAGCCCAAGTGCCTTTGTCGTTGGACGAATTGCCGTGCGATTTCTACACGGCCAGTCTACACAAGTGGGTGTCGGCACCGATCGGCGCTGGCTTTCTTTTTGCAGCGGCCAAGTGGCAGGAACAGATTCAGCCGCCTTTGTTGAGCTGGGGGCGATTGAGTTTCGAAAAATCGAACGCGTGGTGGGAGGAATTCCTTTGGCTCGGTACCCGCGATCCCTCAGCTTATTTCGCGTCGAGCCGAGCGATCGACTTGCTCGACGAGGTCGGCTTGGACAACTTTCGTCAAAGAACTCACGCTTTAGCCTGCTACGCTCGTCATCGCTTAGTCGACGTGCTTGGATCGACTCCACCTGTTCCCGATAGTCCTGATTGGTACGGGTCGATGACAAGTATCCCGTTGCCCGCCGGTGATCCTCGCCGACTGCAACGCGCACTGTGGGAAGACTATCGGATTGAAATCCCGGTCATAGACCACCTGGATCGACGATCGATTCGAGTTTCGTGTCATCTTTACAATGACCATCGCGAAATCGACCTGCTCGTAGAAGCCCTGGCGAAACTGCTGCAGAGCGAGTAGGAAATTGCACACGCAGCGGGGCTCGCGAGCCGAAATGCGGCAGATCTGTCCACGTGCAGTGGCAGTCGGCACCTGTTTACACGGCAGAAGAGTTCATTCTTGATGTGAGCTCAGACTTGGTAAGGTCAGCCGCAGCCATCATAATGGTGGGGTCTCCGTCACGAAGCTTGGCGGTGCGTCCCGCCCATTCGCCACTCAACATCCCGGTCTACCATGCCAACCAGCGGACCCGTATACGGCTGTTGCCTTCTCTCGTTGTTTCTTGTCTCCAACACCTGCGCCAAGGAATTGGAGTACAACCGCGACATTCGGCCCATTCTCGCGGAACAGTGTTTCGCGTGTCACGGTCCCGATAGCGCGGCGCGCAAAGCAGATCTGCGCTTGGATCAGCGAGATGCCGCCATCGACATGGCCTCGATTGTCCCGGGCGATCCTGAGGACAGCGAATTGATTCGCCGCATCATGTCGGACGACCCCGACGAGTTGATGCCACCTCCGGAAACGAAGAAATCGCTAACACCGGAACAGAAACAGCTGTTGGCCACTTGGATCAAGCAGGGGGCAGAGTACGAACTGCACTGGTCGTTCATCGCACCTACTCGTCCAGTCGTACCAGATGTCCCTGAGCATGCCGCTTGGGTACGCAATCCTATCGACCACTTTGTCGTGGCCAAGTTCGTCGAACAAGGGCTTCGACCTGCCCAACAGGCCGATCGCCAAACACTTGCGCGTCGCCTGAGTCTCGATCTGACCGGGCTCCCGCCAACGCCCCAACAGGTTGCTGCGTTGGTCAATGATACATCGCCGCGAGCCTACGAGAGGTATGTCGATTCTCTGCTCGAGTCCGAGCACTGGGGAGAACATCGCGGCCGGTACTGGCTGGACTATGCACGGTATGCCGACACACACGGTATTCATTTCGATAACTTCCGCGAGATGTGGTCGTATCGCGATTGGGTCATCCAGTCGTTCAACCACAACATGCCCTTCGATCAATTCACGATTGAGAATCTGGCTGGCGACTTGCTACCAGGCGCTTCACTCGATCAGCAAATCGGGTCGGGTTTCAATCGTTGCAATATGACGACCAACGAGGGCGGAATCATTGATGAAGAGTATCTGGTGCTCTACACGCGCGATCGTGTCGAAACCACGTCGCAGGTCTGGCTTGGCCTGACGGCAGGGTGTGCCGTCTGCCACAGTCACAAGTTTGATCCGTTGAGCCAGCGCGAGTTTTACGAGATGGCGGCGTTCTTCAACAACTCCACGCAAGGCGCCCGCGACGGCAACATCAAGGACACGCCCCCGATTATCCCGGTTCCGCGGACGGAAGATCGACGTCCTTGGGACGAACTCAAAAGAGCAACGTCAAAGGTCGAGAGCGATTTGGCTGACCGCCGAATTGCAGCTCGTGCTGATTTCGAAGAATGGCTCCAAACGGCAAAGCATGATTCGGTAGGCATGCCGACCGACGCCGTCTACCTGCGAGCTCGATTCAATGAGGGCAAAGGCAAGATCACGCACATCGAGCTGGATGGAAAGCAGCATGAGGCGAAGTTGAGTGATACGACTGAGTGGCAGGATGGCCTCGTCGGAAAGGCACTCAAGGTACAAGGAGCGGCGACTGAGCTGCCCACGGCTGCTAACTTCGAACGAACTCAGCCCTTTACGTGCGCGGCGTGGGTCAAGCTATATCCGAACGACAGCTTCGGTGCCATTTGTGCTCGCATGGACAACGACAACAAGTTCCGTGGGTGGGATTTGTGGTCTCAACGCCGGCAAATCGGACTGCATCTGATCAGCGATTGGCCTGACAACGGATTGAAGGTTGTGGCCAAGGCTCAAGCTCCAGCCAATCGGTGGGTCCACGTAGCGGTCACGTATGACGGCTCAGGCAAAGCGGCCGGCGTCAAGGTTTACTACGACGGGCAACGACAAGAGACCAACGTCGAAAACAATTCGCTCAGCGGGCCCACCACAACCGATGTTCCTTTCCGCATCGGGCAGCGGAGCAAAGGTGAAGCATTCACCGGGGGAATCCAGGCGTTAAGCATCTTTCGCCATGCTCTATCGTCAAGCGAAGTCGAAGCACTCGCCAAGGCCACTGAGTTCGCGACGATTTTGGCCAAACCGGCCGATCAGCGATCGAGCAAGGAGAGAGACCAGCTTTATGCTTTTTGGCTCGACCGGTACGACGAAGACTACCGGGCCTTGACGGCAAAACAGGCTGAACTTGAGCAACAACGCGAACGGCTCAAGGCGCGCGGCACGATCGCCCATGTGATGCAGGATAAGGATGGCCCCGCGTCCGCGTTCGTCCTGTTCCGTGGCGAATACGATGAGCGGCGTGACGAGGTGTCGCCCGCGACTCCGGCGGTGTTACCGAAGTTCCCCGAGCAATATCCGGCGAACCGTCTCGGATTCGCTCAATGGCTGCTGTTACCCGAACAACCGTTGACGGCACGAGTCACGGTCAATCGTTTCTGGCAGGAGGTGTTCGGCCGAGGTATGGTCGGCACGGCCGGCGACTTTGGCGTCATGGGCGAATTGCCATCACACCCTGAACTGCTCGATTGGTTGGCGGTCGAATTTCGCGATTCTGGCTGGGATGTCAAACAGCTGTTCAGACTCATCGTTACTTCGGCAACCTATCGACAGTCGGCGGTCGCTTCCGCCGATAAGATCGCGCGCGACCCGGCCAATCGTTATCTGTGCCGCGGCCCGCGTTTCCGAATGGATGCGGAAATGGTACGTGACTACGCACTGGCCAGTAGCGGCCTGCTCGTGCCCAAAATCGGAGGCCCGAGTGTCAAGCCCTATCAGCCTCCGGGAGTTTGGGAGGCCATCGCGATGAACGTCAGTAATACACGACAGTATGTGCGAGGCAAGGGCGACGACCTTTATCGCCGCAGCATCTATACCTTCGTCAAGCGCATGGCTCCACCCGCTTCGATGGAAATCTTCAACGCCCCAAATCGCGAGTATTGCGTCGTCCAACGTGAGCGAACAAACACGCCGCTGCAAGCGTTGGTCACCCTGAATGATGAGCAGTTTATCGAAGCCGCGCGTCAGCTGGCTCAACTAGCCATCAAGACAGGCGGTGACGATTCTAGCCGTCGACTCAACACATTGAGTCAGCGATTAGTTGCACGCACGTTTCGCCCTGAAGAACAGGCATTGATCCGAACTTCATTGAGTGAACTCGACCGGTACTATCGTGATCATCCGGAGGATGCAACGAAACTCATTGCCTACGGTGATTCAAATGTAGATGAGACGATCGACGCTCCCACGCTTGCGGCGTGGACGATGCTCGCTAACGAACTGATGAATTTGGACGAGGTTTTGTGTAAGTAGGTTAGGCACAGGCACTATGAATTTCGAAGACTTCAAACTGAACCTAACACGTCGTCACTTTTTCGCGCGAGGGTCGCACCTGCTGGGAGGTGCGGCGTTGGCGTCACTCATGAGACAAGATTCGCAGGCCGGTACCAACGCGTCGGGCGGAGCTATTGCGCCTCACTTCCATGGCAAGGTCAAGCGGATTATCTACCTGCACATGGTCGGTGGCCCTCCGCAGATGGACCTCTTCGACTACAAGCCAGTCATGCAGCAGTGGTACGACAAGGATCTGCCCGATTCCATTCGCATGGGACAACGACTGACCACGATGACTTCCGGTCAGGCGAGGTTTCCGATCGCGCCGTCCAAGTATCAATTTGAGCAAGTCGGAAACTGTGGCATGTGGATGTGCGAGTTACTTCCATGGACCAAGAAAGTCGCCGACGACATGGTCTTCATGCGCAGTATCCATACCGAAGCGATTAATCACGAGCCGGCGATTAGCTTCATGCAGACAGGCAATCAAGTGAGCGGCAGGCCTTGTTTGGGGGCATGGATGTCTTACGGCTTGGGATCGATGAACGACAACTTGCCGACCTTCGTCGTCATGATCGCGCGACCCAGCAATACTGAACAAGTCCAGGCCATCTCGGCTCGTTTGTGGTCAGCTGGCTATTTGCCAGGCGAGCATGCCGCCACCCAGTTTCGGACAAGCGGCGATCCCATTCTGTACATTAACAACCCACCAGGCGTGCCCGAATCGGTTCGACGAACGACACTCGATGGGCTCAAACAGCTGAATGAGTTGAATTATCGAGCGATCGGTGATCCCGAAACTCGGACTCGCATCCAGCAGTACGAGTTGGCTTTCCGAATGCAGTCGAGCGTGCCGGAGTTAACAGATATCAGCCGTGAGTCAGAGTCGACCTTTGCGTTGTACGGCCCAGAGGCAAAAAAGCCGGGCACATTCGCCAACACGGCACTCTTGGCGCGTCGCATGGCCGAGCGCGGTGTGAGGTTTGTGCAGATCTATCACAACAACTGGGACACGCACGCCAACGTCGCCGGTCGTCTTCCGGATCAATGCCGCGACGTGGATCGTCCCTGCTACGGTCTAATCCAAGACCTCAAGCAGCGTGGCATGCTGGACGATACGCTTGTTATTTGGGGAGGCGAATTTGGCCGCACGATCTACTCGCAAGGCGGTTTATCGAAGACCAACTATGGACGCGACCATCATCCTCGTTGCTTTACCATGTGGATGACGGGCGGTGGTACCAAGGGCGGGACGATTTACGGCGAGACCGATGAATTCTCGTACAACATCGTGCGAGACCCGGTGCACATCCGTGATTTTCATGCGACCGTCTTGCATCTACTCGGGTATGACCATGAGCGATTCAGTTACAAGTATCAGGGGCTGGATCAGCGATTGACGGGCGTGTTGCCGGCACGCGTCATTGAAGAACTCTTGGCTTGACGATTTGCGTGTCCGCAATGGTCCGGGTACGCGCGCGCATTGAAAGTCCCAACGGGACGGACCTAGCGAAGCCCAGGGCAAGGAGACGCGTTGAGCGTCGACGATGCCCTGGGAAAACGCAATCCACCGCGGTTAAATACTTGTGCCGCGCAAACAATGTGCCGCGCAAACTACTCTTCCTTTAACTTCGTCCCGATCGACTGTAACTCGCCCGTTAGCTTCTCAACTTCATTCTGCAACGACTTAACCCGTCGCGTTAATTCGTCGAGTTTCTTTTCGACGTCCGAACGTTGCACGCGAACGGTCGTGGGCGCTACGGTCTTGGGGACCTTGACCGCATGTCGGTAATTGCGAAACCAACCGCTTAATTCATCGCTGGTCAGCGGCCTGTCGTTCGGCGCTGGCACGATATCGCCCTCTTCTAGGTTCCAGACGCGAATCTTGCCGACCGCACCGATACATTAGAGCTTGCCCCGTTCCCACTGCTGCGCTGCCAGGTCAAATTGCTTCTGTGCCGACGAAGTCGCTGGAAAGCCACGAAGCTTGGCGACAACAGACCGCCGCTCGCCTTCACGTTCGATAACAACTTCGATTTCCTCACCCTCGGCGAGCTGGCCGATCTCACCAACGACATCTTTCGGCTCTTTCATCTCCTTACCGTTGACCGTCACAATTCTATCTCCGACCACCAAACCGACCATCTCGGCGGCCGAGCCGTCCATCACATGCGCGACGGTCGGTCGATCGACGTCGTCGTCTTCGTCGTTCAGACGTATGCCCAGATATCCCCACTCAGAACGGTATGGTCGTGCTCGCCGCGCGCTGCGACTAGCTGACGGGCGAATTTCACCGGAATGGCAAAGGAAACTCCAGTGGCATCATCCTTCGTGGCGACCCAAATTCCGATCACTTCTGCCGAAGCCCTGAGGGAGGCCGTTTCATTTCCATAACGCCTTCACTCCCTTACCTTCGGTTTTGTGGCCAGGATGCATCGGGCGCAACCTGGACGAACGAGTGCGAGGACGCACGTTGCGTCTCGGCCGCCAGCGGTTGTCCTGTTCCGTCTTTGGGACTCAAGAACAACGGGTTTTGACCACAAGGTGCTATCTGAGGTTGACGATCAGGGGTAAAAAGGAGAGAGCGGTGGCAGCAGAAGGATCCCCCTGACGACCTAGGCGAGAATCGAGAAATGCGTATTGAGATCAAGAGAATCTGCGTGCCGAGCGATTTCAGCCAGCCAGCGGAACGTGCTCTGCATTACGGAGCGGCACTGGCGCATGAGCATGGAGCCGCGTTACACCTGCTGCATGTGCTGCAAGACTTTGGCGACGCGGTGCTTCACCCGGACTTCACCGCAAGTGGCGAACAAGCAAGAGTCTACTTTAACGAACGCGCGCGAGCCGAAATGCAGGGCGAAGAGTTGGCCAACATGGAAGATGCAGGCGTTGACCCCGCCTTGCGGTCGATCAAAGCCGAAGCAGATAAACGCTTCGACGAGGCCTTGAGTGAAAAATGGTGGGAGGGCCTTAAGCTCGAACGCGCTTTGCGGTATGGCCATCCGGCGAAGATGATTTGCCAATACGCACGCGAGCACGAGATCGACCTGCTCGTCCTCGGCACGCATGGCCGCACGGGGCTCAAACACCTGCTGCTGGGGAGCGTTGCTGAACGTGTGGTGCGTGTGAGCCCCTGCCCGGTTTTGACCGTCCGTCATCCGGAACACGATTTTCTGATTGATGATTGAGCGCGGCGGGATTTTCATAACGCGCGATAGATCCCTTTGTTACGGGTGCTGATTAAGCATCAAGAGAGTTGAAGCCATGAAGCAAGCTATATCATTACTTGCCATTTCGTTGCTACTGACGGTTGCCAGTCTTCTGCCCGCCCAAGAGCCTCGCGGTATTCCTCAGCATGTGGTCGATGATTGGGCTTATTTCATCGGGCAGTGGCAGGTTGACGGCCAAGTTGGCGGTGCGCGTGTGGTAGGTACCGCCACCTTTAAATGGTCAAAAGGCAGACAAAGCTACATCGGTGAGCAAGTTTGGAAGATCGGCCCGCGTGAAAATGTCGTCCATCTGTCGTTACTCGGCGGATGGGACGCATCGCGCAACCAGACCATCGAACAAGGATTTGATTCTTCCGGAGGACGCGGGACAACACGATACGAAATCCAATCCGGCGACGAGTTCCCCGCGACGAAGTCTGGCACCGTTGATGGTCACAGCCCACGTGGAGGCGCTTGGTCAGGCGACACCAGCATCAAGCGGATTGGACCGAATCAGTTTGAATTGACCACCACGATTGACGGTGATCGCCTGCACATGTTGACGTTTCGCAAGCAAGAGGCGACGAGTGACCGGTAAAGTCCGACGGGTTTCGGTTGGGTGTTTACCGGCGATGTGATTGTGCCGTCCCGTTGGGACTCGTTTGTTAGGAACGTTGGTTGTGGATTTTTGGTCGCGTCGTTCCCAGGGCATCGTCGACGCTCGACGCGTCTCCTTGCCCTGGGCTCCGCTAGGGCCGTCCTGTTGGGACTGATGTTCCTAAATTTTGTCACGTTGATCCCAGGGCATCATCGCCGCTCGACGCGTCGACTCGCCCTGGGCTTCACTAGGGCCGTCCCGTTGGGACTGGTGCCGTTCCCAAGACTCGCTGCGCTTGCACCGGACGTGTTCGAAACGTCGGGCTGAAGAGAACAAAGCCGCAAGGCGGCGTCCCTAGCGGAGCCCAGGGCAAGGAGACGCGTCGAGCGTCGACGATGCCCTGGGAACGACGCAACAACCAACAACCAATGAAGAGTCCCAACGGGACGGCCCTAGCGGAGCCCAGGGCGAGGAGACGCGTTGAGCGTCGACGATGCCCTGGGAATGACGCGACCAAAAATCAACCATCACCATCCAACAAACCAGTCCCAACGGGACAGAACCAACGATGCACCAAAAAACGCTGCGGATGGGAACCAAACCCGCATGCTACGAGATCGGCAACACTCGACCGTCGCTCACGGGGAACGGTCGGTTGAGCATGTCACGGATCTCGGCTCGAGGCGAGATTCCTAGTGCGTTGAAGATCGTGGCGTGCACGTCGGCCGGGCTACAAGGTTTTGTCTTTGGATATGCCCCGTTCCCATCGCTACTGCCGTAGACCTGGCCACCTTGAATACCTCCGCCAGCCAGCACGACGGAGTACACGTTCGGGTAATGGTCTCGACCTGCTCCGCCATTGACGCGCGGTGTCCGACCAAAATCCGTCAAGATTGCGACAAGTGTTTCGTCCAGCGTGCCTCGGTCAGCCAAGTCCTGTAGCAAGGCCGACGCGCCGCGATCAAAGACCGGCAGAAGACGCTTCTTGAGTCGATTGAAGTTGTCTCCGTGCGTATCCCACATATCGCCGGCACCGCCGTTAAGATCGCCGGCCGCACAACAAACTTGGACCACCGGCACTCCAGCCTCAGTCAATCGACGGGCCAGCAACATGCTGCGACCACCCAGGTGATTGCCATACCGTTGGAGAACGCGCGGATCTTCCTTCTCGAGGTCATACGCACTCTTTACAGCCGAGCCCAGCAAGATGTCGCTCGCAATTCCGCGGAAATGGTTGAAGTTCTCGAAGTCGTCCTGCGCGCTGACGGGCTGCTCGAGTTCCGTGAGCAATCCCTTGCGAGACGCAACGCGTTGAAAGTCGACGTCCTCAAGATGCAGCACCTCGGAGCCTAAGGATCGGGATACGCCGCCGTACGGTTCGCCGCCACGAGTACGCATCACAATCGGATCGTATTTCGAACCAAGCCAACCACCGTACTCGCCTGCTTGCAGCGTGCCGTTGTCGACCATCGGATAGGGCAAGCGAACCGCTGCGGGAACACCTCGTGGCGCGTGCCGCAGCTTGGAAATCATGGCAGGCAGGGAGGGCCAATCATTCCGCATCGGTGGGATGTTCCCCGCTCGAGGCGGCTTGTGCCCCGTCAAATTCCAATACATGCCCCGACCGTGTGCGGAATCATCATGGTGAATCGAACGAATAATCGCCAGCTTGTTCGTCTGCATCGCCAACAGCGGCATATGCTCCCCGACATGGATACCTGGCGTTGCTGTTTGAATTGGTTCGAATTCACCACGGACTTCAACCGGAGCGTTGGGCTTTGGATCCCACGTGTCGTGATGACTCATGCCGCCCCAGCAATACAAGATGATGCACTTCTTCGCCTTCGCGGTCGCCGGCTGAGTTGCCTGGGTGTCTCGAAGATGCAGGAACGTTGGCAAGGACAGACCACACATGCCTGCCGTCGTCGACAGCATCTTGCGTCGCGACAGACGCTTCACAAGCTTCGAAGTTTGCTGGTTGGCAGCTTTCAAAGACATGCCATCAACATATCCGTTCCACTTTTCGATTTCCACACCAACCCGTCCGAGCTGCCGGCCGCGTGTCGTATTATCTACGGGTTTTGCCGTTGACGACTACGGGTTAAACCGTACAATTCGGCCCTGTCGTCGAGTTTCGCCCCGATACGAGAACGATCTGAGCCGAGACTTCGACGAGTGGACGCGGACGGGGGTAGCACCGGATGCGTCTTGAAGGAATCTGAATCGCAGGGAGCATACGGCGTGGCTCGACCCAAGCATCAGCATCCGACTCCGGCTGAGTTGGAGGTCCTCAACATTCTGTGGGAGCAGGGTCCATCGACAGTTCGCGACGTGATGGAATGCTTGAATCCGAATCGACCGCGTGGTTACACGACAGTAATGAGTCTGTTGAACGTGATGTTCGAGAAGGGCTTGCTGACGCGAAAACAAGAGGGGCGAGCCTTTCGCTACGCAGCGCGGGCACAACGCGAAAAAACGCTACGGCGCATGGTGGGCGATCTACTGGGGCGAGCCTTTAACGGATCCAGCAGTACCCTGGTAGCGCATCTCTTGGAACAGGCCTCACCGGACGAGGAAGAGATGGCCGCAATTCGGTCTGCCATTGAATCCTACGAACAAGATCGAGAGGGTGAATGATGTTGGAATGGACCGTCAATTCATCGCCGATCATCGAGCGACTCAGTTTGACATTGCTACATTTCCTGTGGCAGGGCTTTGTCGTTGCCGGCACGGCTGCTTTGCTCACACGACTGCTTCGCGCACAACACCCGCACGTGCGATATCGATGTTGTGTGATCTTGTTGGTCATCGCCGCCGTCACGCCGGTCATGACCTTCATGTGGCTCGGACTTGAATTCCAGAGTGCTGTGGTTTCAGACGGTTTGGAACTGAATGCGATAACCATCGACCGACCTTACAACTTTGCGGCGAGCAGTTCGCCGTCGACCATCTCGCTGCCAGAGGTGACGCGAGCAACCATGTTGAGTGGCTGGGAGATTGTGCATTGCGTCATCGTACTTTCTTGGTTGATTGGTCAACTTCTGGTCGGTGTGCGGATCTGGCTGTCGGCTTTCTTTCTGTTTCGCATCCGACGGGCTGCTAAGCCGGTCCAAGGCAAGCTGATGCACACGGCTGAGATTCTGTCGCGCAAGCTAGGAATGCGACGCTGCCCGCCGGTTGCGTCAACGGCGCTGGTCAGTAGTGCATTCGCCACGGGCCTGGTCCGACAAACCGTGATCATCCCGGCAGCATGGCTGACCGAAATGACGCCCGACATGCTGCAGGCGGTCGTCGCTCATGAATTGGCTCATCTCCGTCGGCTGGACCTCTGGACAAACCTCTTTCAGCGAATTGTGGAATCGGTGCTGTTTTTTCATCCGGCCGTCTGGTGGCTTTCACGCAGAATCCGTCAGGAACGGGAATTGTGCTGCGACGAGTTGGCGGTACACGTCACTCAGCAACGAAAACTCTATGTCGAAACGCTTGAGCACGTTGCTCGGCGTGCACACGCAAAATCTGAAACGTTGGTTGTGAATTTAGGAGATGACAGGATGTCACTACTTCGCCGCGTACTGTTTGTACTGGGAGATCGATCTTCCGTCCGACCCTCGGGACTGTGGTCTATCGGAATTCTTGCGATCGCTGTGCCTTGTGCCATCTATTTTGCGAGCCACAACGTAGAGACCTTTGCTGAAGAAGGTCCGATACTGGTACCGCCAACTCAGGCGAATCCAGCGCCGGAGCAAGTCCGATCCGTCAGCCTAGCCGCGCGACCTGATCGCAAGAAGCCTCCAACCGAACAATATAAGGTCACGCTACCGGATTACCTCGTTGAGCCGCCGGATATCCTGCTCATTCAAACCGTGCGGCTGATTCCAAAGTCCGACTATCGACTTCAAGTCCAGGACGTCCTGCAGATCAGTTCGGTGCGGAATCCTCTTCGTTCGGCTAGGTATTCGATCCGGGAAGACGGAACGATTGATCTGGAGGGAGTCGGCGCTGTTTATGTCACCGGCCTGACTTTGAAGGAAGCACGGGTCGCAATCCGCAAGAAGCGTGAGGCGGCAGGTGACGACAGCCGGGTGCACATCGTTCTCAAGAAACCAGTTCAGTCAATCCGCGGCGAACATTTGGTCGGGCCCGATGGAAAGGTCAACCTGGGCATCTACGGTCAGGTATTCGTCGCCGGGCTGACAATCGACCAGGTCAAAAAAGCAGTTGAAGAGTCCCTTTTGGACTTTTTCGAAGTTGCCGAAGTTGCGATCGATGTGTTTGGGTACAACAGCAAAGTCTACTACTTGATCATGGAAGGAAGTGGCCATGGCGACCAAGTCGTGCGACTTCCCTTTACCGGAAACGAAACGGTACTGGATGCGATCGCACAAGTCGGAGGCTTGCAGCAAATAACCCGCAAGACGGCTTACATCATGCGACCGACAAAGCAGGGTAACTCGGTGCGGTTAGACGTCGAGTGGAACAAAATCACGCGCGGCGCAGACACGTCGACAAACTACCAATTGCTTCCGGGCGACCGAGTGTTTATCGACATGAATACAAACACGACCGAGGATCCGGCAGGCAAACCGACCGAGGATGCACCGCCGCGGGAAGACATCGACGTGATCGGTCTGGTACAGCAATATAACGACTTAATGGCGGAATTCCGTTACACAGAGGCAGCAAGGCTTGGCAAACAGGTTGACGAGGACCTCAATCATCCGATCGCGCGACTCATGACCTCGCACGCTCTGTTGTCTCAAAAGTATGCCGACCGAGGACGTGAACCGATCGTTGATGTCGACACGGCCAGCAGCCGCTACTACACCGAGACGTATCACGTAGCAGATCTCGCTATCGGCAAACCGCAGGATCGCCCGATCAATCTAGATGATGGGAAACCGGAAGCCGAAAAGGGAACCGAGGCAACGGTAGCCGAGTTTGATAGTCTCATCTCGCTGATCACATCAACCATTCAACCTGACAGTTGGCAAGAGTCCGGTGGAAGAGGTCAGATCCAGGCGTTTCCAACAAATCTGTCGCTTGTGATTTCTCAAAACCAAGATGTTCATCGGCAGGTGGCCGAGCTATTGCAACAGGTTCGCGGACTTCAGCAAGTGCAGACGGAGTTGGAGATTGCAGAGGTGGACGTGCCTCAAGCGGTTTTAGAGCGACTCGGGCTGGATGGAAAACTTGTCGCCGCATTATCGGAAAGCGAAAGGCAATTGTTGCTACGCGAGGCGGCGGATGATCCACACGCGCGGGTTTTCCGTGGAGCCAAGGTGCTACTGTTCAACGGACAATTGGCCACGATTGGCGTGAAGTCTGGTACGAGCGACGAAACAACATCGTACCAATTGCAGAGTGTTGTCACGGATGATTCGATTCGTCTATCCGTGTCTCGTGAAGGCAGCCCCCAGCAGGCGAACGCCATTCGGATCCGCAGCGGCAACTCGATTCTCCTCAGCGCGGTTGATGAAGCGAAAGCATCCGGGTCCGCAAAACGCCGATTGAAATTGATTGCAGTCAGGACGGTGAAGAAGGGTGAATAGCGTGGTTCCCAGGGAGCGTTCCCAGGGCAGCGTTCCCAGGGCAGCGTTCCCAGGGCAGCGTTCCCAGGGCAGCGTTCCCAGGGCAGCGTTCCCAGGGCAGCGTTCCCAGGGCAGCGTTCCCAGGGCAGCGTCGACGCTCAAGGCGTCTCCTCGCCCTGGGCTCCGCTAGGTCCGTCCCGGTGGGACTCTGCGCGGTGCGGATGGATTGTGGGTGCATCGTTTTCCCAGGGCAGCGCCGCCGCTCGACGCGGCGACTCGCCCTGGGCTTCACTAGGGTCGTCCCGGTGGGACTGATGAACGATCCCGAAACGGTGCCGCGTTGCGAGGAGACGCGTCATGCGTCGACGATGCCCTGGGGAACGACGTGCACGACGCGCACGACCGTAACGACGCAAAACAACCACGAACGAAGAGTCCCACCGGGACGGCCCTAGCGGAGCCCAGGGCGAGGAGACGCGCCATGCGTCGACGATGCCCTGGGGAACGCGGGCACGACGCAAAACAACCACGAACGAAGAGTCCCACCGGGACGACCCTAGCGGAGCCCAGGGCGAGGAGACGCGCCATGCGTCGACGATGCCCTGGGGAACGCGGGCACGACGCAACAAACAACCACGAATGAAGAGTCCCACCGGGACGACCCTAGCGGAGCCCAGGGCAAGGAGACGCGCTAAGCGTCGACGATGCCCTGGGGAACGACGTGCACGACGGGAACACCGGACACAACGCGCACGACGGACCCGGCGCAACAAACAACGGCGAATCAACAACGATTGACAAACGCTTGCTGAATGCTCAAGCCAGCTTGGCTGGATACTTATTGATCATCCGCAAGACGTCGTCGATCTGCTCGCGTTCCTCAAAACCGATCGTCATCGCATCGAGCACACCCGACTGCTGAGCAAATTTGATACAAGCCTCGCGTTGCGCACTGAGCTGGCCCTCGCCAAAGATCTTCATCCCGATGACGGCCTTGCCGTTGTCCTTCATCTCCTGCAGGACGGCGGTAATTTTCTCGGGCGAGCCATCCATCTTGACGCCCTTGGGATTGATTCGCGCTAGCACAACATCGACCCAGGGGCAACTTGCAGCGGTCTTCAGGGCATCGTAATCGTGACACGACACGCCAACGGCTTTCACCTGCTTTTTCTCTTTGGCTTCCGCCAGCTCGTCCATGTAGTTCTTCAGTTCGTCGTCCCAAACACCATTTTGCATGCAATGCAAAAGAACGATGTCGACGTAGTCCGTGTCCAACTCGTGGCGGAAGCGTTCCAACGTGCTGCGAGCGACCTGTTTGCGGAAGGGAGCTTGGGTCTTGTTCTCGGGGCCATCATATCGCCACCACACTTTGGTCAAGATGCTCACTTTTTCGCGTGGGATCGAACGTAGGGCTTCCCGAAAATAGAGATGCGTTCCATAGAGATCAGCCAGGTCGAAGCATGTAATGCCGCGATCGTATGCATGTCGAAACAGCCCAACCAGTTTCTCAAAACCCATCCGCGTTTGGTTTGACTGTCGACGCCCACCCGACACTCCCGTGCCTTGCGCGATGCGCGACATGGTGATACCAGTGTTGCCGAGCGGTACTTGGGGAGGCGGAGGAACATCATTGGCCAGGGCCACGCTTCCGTTTCCTAACAACACTGCTGCGGTACCTGTTGCCCCCACAAACTGTCGTCGACTGACCTGCGGCATGATCCATACTCCGATAACTCGATCCGAAATGTCTACAAGGAACCCGCCCCATATTAACACATTTGCCCGGCCGCCGGCGGGGGAATTCTGACATTTGATTCGGCATGCATGCAGCGCGACAACTAGTTGCTGGCACCGCAGTTCCAGAGCTTTCCCCGCGCGCTGCCTCCCCCTGACCACCTTGCCGAAGGGCCGGCCCGTTGGACCTGAGATGCCGGTCCGTTCACATGAGAATCTGGCCTACGCGTTGTCTGCCAACAACCTCTCTAAGCGCTTGCCATACTCGACGTAGGTTCGATAGGCCAATTCCGGATCCGAAGCGGCTTGGCTTCGGTGGATGACCGATGTAATGTGCGGCTCGATGGAGAATCCGCCGTCATAGCCTCGTTGTCGTAGGTCCCGAACGATTCGGATCACGGAGCAATCACCTTCGCCCGGCATCGTCGCAGTAAGATCGTCCTCGCTCCGCACGGGTCGCCTTTCAGCTCGATAGTCTTTGATGTGTATGTACACGATTCCATCTTGGAGCGTTTGGTAAACCTGCCAGGCGTCTTGGTCATCGCAGATGGGGTTTCCGGTGTCGAAGACCAGTCTGAGGTTCGGAGAATCGATTTCTGCAAGCATCTGAAGAGCGTTGTCAGCAGCCACGCCCGCCCAACCGTGACAATTCTCATGCACCAGCACAACGTCGCCCTCGGCGGCCAAGTCGGTCAATCGCCGCAAACGATCGAGCGTTGCTCGTCGCCAATCGACTTCACTCAATGGCGGATCGCTGTTCGGATAGCTCATACAACGAATCCACCGTGTACCGAGCTGGTTCATGCGTGGAATGGCACGTCGCAATTCAGCCTCATCCACCGCAAAATCACCATCAATCGGTCGCGACCAATTGGCCAACTGCGAGGCGAAGCAGGAAACTGTCAGTCCCGCGGACGTCAGTTCGTTTGAGATGTGGTCGAAAGTCCGATCGTCAACATCGGTAATGCACTGCCCGTCCACCTGACGAAGCTCGATGTGGCTCCATCCCAACTCCCGGTGCGCTCGGATCTGCGTTCGAATTTCTGACCCGGCTTCGTCGCCAATTCCCGATAAAAACATATCTAGCCTTCCTCAATCGCGGTCGTCGGACAACGGTCCAGCATAGCGGCAGCCTACGCCGCAGCAAGCAGGTTGCGACCTCCGCAAAACTGGACGATTGGCGACGGCTCTAGAATTCCTTACGATGACTCGAAGTAGCCAATGTCGAATGAGCGGGACTAAGGGAAGGATTGGACGATGCAGAAGGTTCGCTGGGGAATTATCAGTACCGCCAAGATTGGAACGGAAAAAGTCGTACCGGCGATGCAGCAGAGCAGCCACTGCGACATTGTGGCCATTGCGTCGCGAGACACGAAGCGGGCGAAACGCGTGGCCGACGAACTGACAATTCCTAAGGCATACGGCTCCTATGAAGAAATGCTGGCTGATGACGGTGTAGAAGCCGTGTACAACCCCCTGCCCAATCATTTGCATGTCCCTTGGACGATCCGTGCCATCCAGGCGGGCAAGCATGTACTCTGCGAAAAGCCAATCGCGTTGTCCTCGCATGAAGCACAGAAACTGGTGGATGTTGCCGACGAACATCCCTCGATCAAGGTCATGGAAGCGTTCATGTATCGCCATCACCCGCAGTGGGTCAGAGCCAAAGAACTCGTGGCGACAGGTCAGATTGGTCAGCTACGCACGATTCAGTCTTTCTTCTCGTACTTCAATGACGACCCGGCGAACATTCGCAATCAGTCGGAGATTGGTGGTGGCGCGTTGATGGATATTGGCTGCTACAACATCTCACTGTCGCGATTCCTGTTTGATGCCGAACCAACGCGAGTGCTTGGAATCGTCGAACGTGATCCGGAGTTCCAGACTGATCGACTCACTTCCGGAATTCTGCACTTTAAAGACGGCACGTCGACTTTCACTTGCGGGACACAGCTGACTCCGTATCAACGCATTCATGCCTTTGGGACGACCGGTCGAATTGAAATTGAGATCCCATTTAATGCTCCACCAGAACGACCGTGTAGAGCATGGCTGCAACAAGGGACCGAGATCGAAGAGATGGCCTTCGATATTTGCGATCAATACCGAATTCAAGGCGACCTGTTTTCGCGATCCATTCGTAACGACAGCAACGTTCCAACGCCACTCATAGATGCCGTACACAATATGCGAGTGATTGAAGCGATCTTTGATAGTGCGCAAACCAATCAGTGGGTGTCGATTGCCACGTAGCGCAGTTTGAACTCCCTGCTTTTGCGGACGTCCAGTAAACTTCGGTCTGCTTGAACTTGTGCTTCGAGACGACAAATGAAAGAGCCGCTTGCATCACACGATTTCTCCGACGGCGGGCTGGAGGGCGCGCTCAAGTTCTTTCGGCGCACTCGATCGGAACTCCGTACGCTTCGACGTGTACGCATTTCGACTGATTGGGTCCGCCTATTCGACGTCAACGGCGATTACTTTGAACTTCGCGGGATCGGTTATCCCGACGCAGAGATTGTTCCCGTGCTGAAGTCGTTCGACACGCCGTTCGATCCGGGCCTGATCCACGATCCAATCGACGGCCCCTTTAAGGAATTCAAGACCGGTCGCCGCTACCCTTGGGCGGCTGATCGCGTCATGTAGCGGATTACCACAGTCGTCATCCTCCGACCGCTTAAATCGCTGCACGCGAAGCAACCCTCGGGAAATTGCCCGCATGCAGCGCGTGGGAATAAGGTCTGCAACAAGTTCCCTCCTATCCAATCGATTACCGCGTCATAGTAGCGGTGATGGGAGATCAGGCATGCGTTGGATCGGTCTAGGTGTTGCTTTACTGGCAATCCTAAACGCCATTAGTCTTGGAGGACCTGTAAGGGCGTTTGTGGATTTGCCAGGCATGCTGTTCGTCGTGTTGGTAGGTGGTGGCATCATCATCGCATCACATGGCTCTGAGGGGCTTTCGCTCGTCGTGCGAGCGATCACGAAACGTCTCTCGGCAAAGCAAGTCAGGCGAGCTCAGAATGTCGCCGAAACGGGAATTCGTTCCTTCCTTGCCGCCGCGTGGATCGGCTTTTTGATTGGCATCATTCAGGGACTGCCAAGGATCAACGAACCGATTCAGATCAGGGACATGCTCGCTGTGTCGTCACTGACATTGCTCTACGGCAGTGTGTTCGCCTATCTGTTCTTTATGCCACTGTCGCGTTCGCTCTCGAATGTCGCGGCAAACCGCTCGAATCGTTCTCCGGCTGATACACTTCATGCCGCGCGTCGAGACTGCCAGACGCATCGCTAGGTTGGGTCGAAGCTAGTCGCCGAGCAAAAAGGGAACGACCTTGGACATGGTCCCGCTCGATCCCTCGTACACGCTCCAGCTGTGAGTTCGTCCAACGTAGCCAGTCACGTTCCATTGCGAGACCCTCTCGCCGTACTGAGCGATGCGAGAATCGCGTGACAGGCCAACGTAGCCCAACGCATGAGGGCCGCGCCGACCACGATACAGGCGTGGATACCAACGCAACGCCTTGTCTCTTGAGTTAACCAACACCAGCATTTGATCGACTTGCGTCAGAGCGTTACCGTGGCGCTGGCCGGGTATCAGCCAATGAGCGTCTAAAGCGGCGGCCATTAAGGTCGCACGTACGGGCCGGCGTTCTGGATGCACTCGATTAGCCAAGACGGTATTCCGAATCGAACCACCACCCAAATAGTGCAGTGCTGTGGTGATCATGCGCGGCCCAAAGCTGTAACCAAACAGGCCAATAAGTATATCTGGATTCATCTGGTCGATGAGCCACGCCACATAGAATCCGTGCGCTTCGCTGCGGTGCGCCTTGGCCTGGACATCCGGACGTGGACGACAACTGATGCGATCCGCGGGCCACGCAATCGCAATCAAACGGAAGGGGCGATCCCCGGCAAAACACGACACTCGATCGAATACCGCATGCGCTCTTTGAAACGATTCTCCACGCGTCACACGGTTTTCATGAATGTAGAACAGTGTCGTCACCGCCGGATCATCGGCACTCAACAGGTCACCGAGAGTCGCGGGTTGCCATCGGCAATTCACATCACTGCGATAGTACTTGAGTCGCGAAGTCTGCTCGATACTAGGATTGCAGTACGATGTGTTGCGAGTGCTGACAATCCACAGCTGGTTGCTCGTGGCCGGTACGCTGGCTGTGGCAGATCGTTTGGGGATCGATTCGGCTAAGACGTCGTTGACAATTCCAATGGCCAACGACAGAAGTGCCAACGCCTGAAACGATACATAAGATCTCTTCGTCATCGCAAGCTCCCTTAGCAGGTGCGTCCCGGATTGTGACCCTCCCAGCGGTCCATCGCTAGGTTTTAGCAACAATCGCGTATTCTGGAAGTGGCGCAAGCCAAAACCTAAGGGGGAAAAACGCTGACGGTGGAAGATCGACACCGTTCAAAAACGAATTGTCATCCTTTCTCCGGTCCGGAGCTGGCCCAAACGGCCTCTAATCGCTCGTCAACCGCGTCGCCTCGATGCATCCGAGTGAATCGTCGCTGCTGCGTCAATCCGCGATCGATTGCCCAGCGCGTGGCCGATTGATTCTCAACCGGGATGTCAGCGATGACAGGCTGCCCAGGGAATTGTTGACAGACCCAATCGCAGAGCCGACAACCGATTGATTCATCCAAGGCGACGACTGGACCGATCTGAATCGCGTTAGCACCCGGACGAAACATGGCATATCCCATGGGTACTTCGTCGTAGCTTTCCAACCGGACTGATTTGGGATCTTCGTTCAGTAGGCACTCAATGAACTTTGCTCGCTCGGTTCCGGTTGCAGTTCGGTCGAGCCGCTTGAGGCTTTCAAGGCGATCGATATTGTCCGAATCTTGTTGCTGCCCGCCGCTCGGTGCCCTGCCCTCGAAACGAATCAGTTCATAGTCCGCCACAAATCCAAGTCTTTCATAGACGGGTTGGCCCAGTTGAGTCGCATCGAGTCGCACGGTCGCGATGTTTTGTCGCCCTAGATATCTGAGCGCGTGTTCGACGAGATAGCTTGCAATGCCGCGATGGCGATGCTGTTGGTCGACTAACACCATCGCGATCCAAGCCGTCGAACCAAATACGCACGTTGTCGTCGTGGCCACGTCGTGCCCTTGCCACTGGCCGACAAAACACCCGTGCGGCTGAAGTCTCAAAAAGCGCTGCCAATCGGCAGCCGTTTGATTCCAGCCCGCTTGCTCTTTGAGGCGCATGCCGAGCGGAATGTCCTTGATCGTCATCTCGCGGACTGAAATGGCCATGGATGCCAATCATACTACGGACGCCCTCAGCTGTCGTCGTAAACGATGGCGTGACAGCTGCAGAGGCAATCGGAAACTGACATTGCGACGGACGACGAGACAGGGTAAACGGCACTCATGATCCATCCGATCTCGGAGCCTCAATCGATGCGGACGTTCGGTCGGCACCACCTCTTGCTGGTCCTGCTGGTGGGTGCCACGTCGTCAATGATGACACGACCGCCGTGTGCGCGTGCACAGGCGCCTCCCACGATTACGTATCCGCCACAGAATACGGCGGCCCCAGCTTTTGCGGTACCACCCAATGCGGCGGCCCCAACTTTCGCGGCGCCACCGAATGCGGCGGCCCCAGCTTTTGCGGCACCACCGGCAGGCGCACCTGTTCAGTTCGATCCTTATTCCATGCCCGCGACGGGCCCCACGCTGCCACCGACGCTGCCGCCGGCCACGCTACCCCCCGGTGCCGCTCCGCAAATTTCCGGTACGCCTTACCCGGCGCAGTTGCCGCAGCAACCGCTGCTACCGTGGATGAATTCGCCAAAACAGCCTCCGGTCGGAGCGCAACCTCGTCGTGGATTCTTTGGCGGCTTTGAAGGTGCCGTCCTCGAACCCAAGGTGGGTGCGATCCGCGTTTCACGTGCGCTGACACCGATCTTGCTTCCTCCAGATCAAGCAGAAGCCTTTCGATTGGTTACGAACTCCACTGACTACGACCTGACATTCTCGCCGCGCGTTTGGGCCGGATACATGGGACGACAGGGGTTTGGCGGACGCGTAACCTGGTGGTACTTCGACGCGGACTCGAAGGTCAGCTCCACCACAATCGATGCGCTAGGCGCTGCGGCGCAAACCAGTTTGAGATACAACGTCTTCGACTTTGAGGCGACGCAACTCGGAGCCTTCCAGAATTGGCAAGTCGAATTCAGCGGTGGCGTGCGTTACGCCCGGAACGATCAGAGTCTGAACGTTCTGCTGGAAGAGGATGAATTGACCGGAAGCGTCCGAATTGCCGAGAGATTTGAAGGAGTAGGCCCCACGATTTCCGTGCAATTCAAACGCCCACTGGGGAGTTGGGAGGGTCTGACATTCATCGGAAAATCAAGATACTCCCTCCTGTTCGGTAACATCGATTTGTCGACGGATATCTCGGGCGACTTTGATATTCCCGATTTGGGTATTCTTCAAGTCGGCGACTCGACAATAACGTCTTGGGAGATCCAGATCGGTGCCGCGTGGACCCGGATTCTGCGGAGCGGAGCCGTGTTGAATTTGGGTGGATTCCTCGAAGGTCAGGTTTGGAATCCCGATAGCCTGGGTTTCTTTGGCCCCACCTTCCGGGCCAGTATCTCGCGATAGCCAAGGCTTGCGTTTAGGCTTGGCAGTATCTTGCGCGGCAGTCGCTCCAATCCGTGACGTTCCTAGACCTCGCTCAATCGGTCCAAACGGCCCGATGCTTTGCCTCCCTGACGGAGTTGACGTAGGTTTTTTTAGGAGCCATGCGCCGCCACCACCGAGAATCCCGCGTGTTTCGTCTACCCGCTTTCCCTCGCAAGACTACTCGACGTCCGTCTCGAGCACGGGCCGCTATCGGCCGTGTCGAGTTGTTGGAAAATCGGTTGCTGTTGGCAGCAGGCGACGACTTCTATGTCTCCGTTGGCGGAAGTGATGCTGCGTCGGGCACGACGCCCGGGCAAGCCTGGGCAACACTGCAGCACGCCGCTGATCAAGTCGGGTCGGGTGAAACGATTAACGTGTTGCCTGGGACCTATCAAGGCTTTGACCTGAGAACAAGCGGTACGTCGGTCAATCCGATCACCTTCCAAGCTCAGGCCGGCGTCGTCATCAACCAAGTCAACCCCGTGACTAATGATGGCATCAACATTGAGCAAGCATCGTACGTCATCGTCGATGGATTCACGCTGCTGAGCCCGAACAACTCAACGCGTGCTGGCATTCGAGTTGTTGGTGACGGATTCTCGAATGCCAATGGCTTTAGCCATCACGTCACGTTGCGCAACAATGTCGCAGCCAACTGGGGCCGTTGGGGAATATTCACCGGCTTCACAGACGATCTGTTAGTCGAAAACAACACACTTAGCGGATCGATCATCGAACACGGTGTTTACGTCAGTAACAGCGGCGACCGCCCCGTGATCCGCGACAACGTCATATTTGACAACAACGCCAACGGCATTCACATGAACGGCGACATCCACACCGGCAATACCTCATTGCCCAACGTGGACGGCGTGATTGAGGACGCCATCGTCCGCGGAAACATCATCTATGGTAACGGCCAGAACGGCGGCTCAGCGATCAATGGCGACGGTGTGGTTGATGTCCGCATCGAGAACAATCTCGTCTATGACAACCACGCGAGCGGTATCTCGCTCTATCAGATTGATGGTGGTGGACCTTCTACCGGCGGAGTGATTGTTAACAACACCATCATCAACGCCAGCGACGCTCGCTGGGTCATCAATCTGCGGAACGGCGCGACGGACGCCACAATCTTCAACAACATCCTGTACAACGAGAATGGATCCAGCGTGCGCGGAACTATCGCAGCTCTGGAAGGCAGCGATGTGGGTTTATCAAGCGACTACAATTTACTGGACCCTCGGTTTTCACTCAGCGATGGATCGCAAGCGATGAACCTGAGTGCGTGGCGTTCCACCACCGGCAATGACACAAACTCGCAGGCATTAAATGCCACCGCCCTCGATCAATTATTCCGTAACTTCGCGGCGAACGACTTTACACTGAGCGACTCGAGTACTGCGCGTGACTTTGGTGTCGCTAGTTTCGCAGGCGAAGTCGCCCCGACGACCGATCAATTGGGCAACGCACGACCGACCGGATCTTCGCACGATGCGGGGGCACGTGAATATCAGATTCCAGGGCGTCGTCAGAGTATCGCCGGCTTTCAGAATGGACAATGGACGGTTGGAGAATCCGACGGCATCCAATTCAACAATTCGGTATGGGCCAGCTGGACCAACGACCGACATTGGCAGGACACGGCCGTGGCCGATGTCGACGGTGACGGACTCGAAGACGTCATCGGTCGACTCGATGGAGAATGGTGGGTAGGCCGATCCAGCGGCACCAGCTTCGAAACGGAAGTCTGGGGGCAATGGTCTGCCCGCGCTACTTGGCAAGACGTTCAAGTCGCCGACGTGGATGGCGATGGACGAGATGACGTTGTGGGTCGCACCAACGGTAACTGGTGGGTCGCACGGTCCGATGGAACGAAATTCGTCAACGAGTTGTGGGGCGTTTGGTCGCGTACCGCAAACTGGCAGGATGTTCTCGTGGCGGACGTCGATGGCAACGGTCGCGACGATATCGTCGGACGCGTCCGCGGACACTGGTGGGTCGCTCGCTCAACAGGCAACGCTTTCGTCAATGAACGTTGGGGATTCTGGACCGACCGTTACACCTGGACCGACGTCCGAATCGGCGACTTCAATGGAGATGGACGGGACGACATTGCTGGCTTTCTACGAGGTCAATGGTGGGTCGCCCGCTCCGACACACAGGCATTCGTCAACGAGCGTTGGGGATTCTGGTCCAACCGAACAAACTGGAAAGACGTAGCGGTCGCCGACACAGACGGTGATGGACTTGACGATATCGTTGGCCGCGGAGAGGGCAGTTGGTGGGTGCTACGCTCGCAAGGAAACGTCTTCTCGAACGAACTGTGGGGACAATGGTCGCAGCTGGCCGCCTGGAAGGATGTCCAACCGGCCGACGTCGATGGAGACGGTCGCTTCGACATTGTTGGCCGCGTGAATGGTAATTGGTGGGTCGCTCGCTCCACAGGTCAAAGCTTCGTCAATGAGCACTGGGGGCGCTGGCCCAGCTCGGCATCGTGGGACGCGGTCCATACGGGTTATTTTACGTAGGCTTGAGATTCAAGCCTTAACCCCTTAGCCTCACGCCGCTAATTGCGTAGCTCCCCGAGCATCTTCACGACTTCGTCGGCCATTCGCTCGCCGGTGCCAACTTCCGCGTACGAGTGATGACCCATCCACGTTTGGTAACCGCCCATTCGGTGCCCCTCGCGATCGGGCAGGTATCCAATCCAATCGTTGGCCAGCTCAGCAACATAAGTGTGTTCCAGTGGCGAACGCTGTTTGATCTCAACACCTAGACTTGTGAAATACTCTGCCGGGACGCCAATGATGGCAACGTCACCGATCAGCAGTGCCTGAATCCAAGTCTCACGTTCCTTTCCTTGGAGTGGCTTCAGATCTCGACGCATGGCTCGGAAGATATCGATCGTCTTGTCCGCGATGGTTGGTGCGTACTTGCGTACATACGATACGACCTTCTCGTCCTCGATCGCTTCGTCAAACGTCCGTACACGAAACACAAAACGGCGTCGAATCCCAACGAGTCGGTTAACCGGCCGTCGTTCGGCTCGTTGAAGTGACTGATTGATCACACGCTTCATCCTAACGACAGCTTCGTCGGTGGAGACGCCGGTGATGTTGTGTGTCGAACCTGAGGCCCCCTCGAGAAAACACACGATGCCGCCAAGGTCTTGCTCAAGTTCCTGAGCCGCCAGCCCATAAAAGCTTGGCGACCTAACCCCTGGCCGACGCGTTCCGATCGTGTGCGTTGAATGATTGTAGATGACCGACAGCAGTTCGCCGGTTGATCTGCGAAACGCCAAGACGGGCAATTCTGGATCGAACGGTCCGGTGGGCCTCACCGCCTCGCGGCGCGTGCCGATCCAATGGATCTTACCATCCTTCAGCAGTAGGCGGCTGTTCGCACCGACTGTCTTTTCTTCGCCCAAGTGAAAGTGAAATTCCGCCTGGCCGGTCTTCAGCTGTTCGTTTGCCCGCTGTACCGCCTGGACGATGCCATGTTGAAGTCGCTGACAGAATACTTCCTCGCGATCGCAACCGTGGACCTTGATCGTACTAGGCGCGTGATGCGTATGCGTAGCATTGATCAGTACATGATCGGGCGGAATCCCGGTTGTCTGCTGGATTTCCTGAAGCGCGCCGTCCACGATATCGCCAGGTGTGAAAAGAACGTCGCATGCAACGATGGCGATTCGCGTGCGGTCGCGGGCTTGCACAACGACGGCCACCGCTCGCAATTCCCCTTCCTGACCTGAGGCTCGACCCGGTCCAATACCGCCGGCGATGATCATTTGATCGTCTGCCTCGAGATTAACCGCGGCCGCCCCGACGCGGATGTCTGTGTCGGCCAGAGATTCAAGACAACTCGCGAGGGAATTCAGTTGGAAGGTGATTGAGATGGCGACGGAACACCACGAGAAACCACCTTGACTTGTAAAGAGAAACATCTGCATACCGCGGTTCTCCCCTCCACTAATGGATAAACGACTTCCTTCCCATGACGACGGCGCGGAATCGGTATGATACTGCCTCACGCCGTGAATGTGCTCCGTGAGGGCGACACGGTAACATTTGCGGCCACGACTGTTTCGATTTCGATCTGGCAACTACGATGGAGTATGCCTCGCTGGCACCCTTGGGAACAACCCGCGTCGTCTTTTTTGTTATGCCCACACTGTTACAGCTAAACCAAGTCACGCACTTCTACGGCAAGGTATGCGCATTGCGCGACGTGGATTTGGCGATCGCCCCAGGTGCGATTGGATTGGTAGGGCAAAACGGGGCCGGCAAATCGACCATGATGCAGATCCTGCTGGGGCTGATCCACCCGACCACCGGCTCGGCCCAAGTCATGGGTCACGATGTACGCACGGCGGGAATCGTTTTACGAGGCCGAGTCGGCTTTATGCCGGAGCGAGAAACGATCATTTCGGGTCTGAACGGAATCGAATACGTGGCGTTGGCGGGCGAGTTGTCCGGAATGCCGCGACGTCAAGCGATGCGCCGAGCACACGAGACACTGTCATATCTCGGCATGGAAGAAGAGCGTTACCGTCGTTTGGAACAGTATTCAGTTGGCATGACTCAACGGTTGAAGCTTGCTGCTACGCTGGTACACGACCCCGACCTGTTGCTGTTGGACGAGCCCACAGCGGGACTCGATCCGGAAGGTCGCGCTGCGATGCTCGCCTTGCTCAGCACGCTCGCTTCCCGACCGGGTAAATCACTTGTACTTTCAAGTCATCTGCTGGGAGACATCGAGCGCGTCTGCAGCTCGGCAATCATCCTGAATCAAGGGCAAGTCGTGAGTGTGGGTCGGCTTGAACAGCTACGAATCAAGCGACGACGCTGCTACATCTTGAAGTGGGAGGGAGATGCAACGCGATTTCTCGCCGCACTGCGTGATCGCGGTGTAGAAGCCGAATTGGGTGGGCCTCCTGATCATATCTTGGCAATCGTCCCCACCGATTGGAGCACGCGACTGTTCTTTGCCGAAGCGCAGAGGCACGGCATCGTGCTCACCGGGTTGGAACCGGCAGAAGAGGACCTAGAAGCTGTCTACCACCGCATCATTACATCTCCACAGGCAGCTCAGCCATCGCACGATACGGGAGAGGTCGCCACGTGAGTCTCGACACAGTTCGCTATCGGGGTTGGTCACAGCAGCTTCGCCCCAGTTGGTTCGCCTGCTGGCCCATCGCACGAACCGGTCTGGTGTTAATCCTGCGCCGCAAGATCTTCTGGCTGTTGCTTGCCAGTTCCATGCTCCATTTTCTCCTGTTGTTCGCCACGATTTATCTGAAAGCCCAGATCGTAAGTCAGAATCCGCGACTGGCTCGTTTCGTCGATCGTATTTTGTCGTCCGTCACTGGCACCGGCGAGACCTACCGGGATTTCATGTCGGCTCAAGGGACAGTCACGATGCTCATGTTGGCTTTTGCGGGTGCCATCTTGGTGGGAGATGACATGCGGCAGGGTGGCCTGACTTTCTATTTGTCTCGCCGCATTAGCCGCTGGCATTATGTGATCGGCAAACTCATGTCGATCGGACTTCTGGTTTCGTTGACGACGACCATTCCGGCTTTGATCTTGTACATCGAATACGGCCTGCTCACCGATTCCACCGTTTACTTTCGAGAGAACCTGGGGATTCTTCGCGGCATCCTGGGTTATGGCTTGATCTTGGCGGTGACGCTTAGCTTGCTGCTTGCGGCGATGGCCGCCTGGCTACAAAAGACCGTTCCGTTGGTGATGTCTTGGGCCTGTCTGTTCGTGATGGTGCCAGCGCTCGCCGTACTGCTACGCAACGTCTACGACGATCGCAATTGGTTTCTGTTGATGTTTTGGCGCAACCTACGACTGCTTGGGACGTGGTGCTTTGGCGGAATCGACACGAATCAAGAACTCCTACTGTTAAAACCATCGGCCATTATCGTGGCCGTTGTGTGCGTGCTCTCGGCGTTGGCTTTAATCCCACGCGTTCGAGCGGTGAGGGTGGTTCAATGATCGCGCCGAAAGACCCGTCGACCGTTTTGTGTCGTTTTGACGGTGTATCCAAGTGGTACGGCCCGGTCATCGGATTGAACGACGTAACTCTCGACATCCAACCGGGAATAACCGGACTGGTCGGGCATAACGGTGCCGGTAAGAGCACTTTGATTAAGTTGCTGACCGGTCAACTACGTCCCAGCTTGGGACACGTTCATGTGGCCGGAAAGCACGCGTGGTCAGCCGCCGCCAAGCGACACATCGGACTTTGTCCTGACGTTGATGCGTTTTATGAGGAGATGTCGGGGCGTACATTTATCCAAACGGTTGCGCGGCTGCACGGTTTCCGTCGCGATGTGGCACGCAAGCGCACCGCAGAAGTCTTGGAGCAAGTCGATATGTCCGATCGGGCGGATCGACCACTCGCATCGTACTCCAAGGGGATGCGTCAGCGAATCAAACTGGCTCAAGCGATTGTCCACGACCCCGACATTGTTGTGCTTGACGAACCCTTAAATGGTGTCGACCCGGTCGGACGAGTGGAATTGATCGGCCTGTTCACTCGGCTCAAAGAACTTGGCAAAGCATTGCTCATTTCCAGCCACATTCTCGACGAGATGGACACGTTGGCCGATCGTATTCTGTTCATTTGTCGTGGAAGAATTTTGGCTTCCGGGTCGCTCAACGAAATTCGCGCCATGTTAGATGACCATCCATTGAAAATCCGCATCCGTTCTCCGGAGGTAAGACAACTAGGAATCTGCCTGCTCAAACTTGAAATGGTTCAAGCGGTTGAATTGGCCGGTTCAGACGAACTGCTGTTAGATGTCGATCATCCTCAAAAGTTCTTCAGTCGCCTGGCTGAAGTGATTACTCAGGACGGGTTCGACATCGAGCGTCTGCAAGTCATTGACGCGTCAACGGAAGCAGTCTTTGACTACTTGATGCAGTCTGCGCTTCACCCTCGCTAAGACCTCGCCAATTGATATGTGTACTACGAGCACATCAGGAACTGTCGGCCAGATTTCGGGTTGCGTCCACTTGTTTCAAGTCTCGCTCCGGCGTCTCGCCCGATCTCGCCAGACGATCGTCTGCATCATGTTACTTGGACTGGCATCGGTAGCGGTTGTTGCTTGGTCCGTCCAGGAGAAACGGTCAGCCGAGGAGTTTATCGAGCAGATCTTCTTGGGAGTCTTTGTGACCTTCTTGCTGCCGATCTTCTGTCTCTCCTACGCAACCGCCGGGATCGCGTCGGAACGTGAGGAGAAGACACTGGTCTACCTCTTGGTCTCACCCATGCCACGCCCGCTAATCTATATGGCGAAATATGTCGCTGCACAGATTCTGGCTTTGGCCTGGACGCTCGGTGGACTGTCGGTCATCTGTTGGCTGGCTGGGGAAGCCGGCATCAAAGCTCTTGTAGCTATCTGGCCGGGCATCGCATGGTCGACGGTGGCGTACGTCAGTTTGTTCTTGCTGTTTAGCGCGCTGTTCCGGCGAGCGACGATTGTTGCGCTGGCATACGCGTTATTCCTCGAAACCCTGATTGGCAATATGCCCGGCATCGCCGAACGACTTGCCATCTCGTATTACACGAAATGCTTGATCTATGATGCCGGGTCGATTTTTAATGCCAATCCATTTGGGCCAAGAGATGCCGAATTAGCGGCTATTCCAGGAGCGACTGCTCAGTCAATCTTGATCATCCTCAGCGCAACCATGCTCGTCACAGGGATGCTCGTCTTCACAGAACGCGAGTACGCTCGCTCGTCGTGATCCGCGGGATAAGGAATTCATTCGGCGAGCCGCACCAACTGCTTGCCAAGGTTTTCGCCGTGAAACAAACCGATGAAAGCTTTGGGGGCGTTCTCGAGCCCGTCAACGATCGATTCTCGATACTGAATTTTGCCCTCTCCAAGCCACTTCGCAATCTGCTGTTGCGCTTCGCGATATCTTTCGATATAGTCCAACACAAGAAAACCTTCGACGCGAGCACGCTTCACGATCAATTGCCAGAGCAGCCGCGGTCCTTGCGGTATCTTTTCAGCGTTGTATTGATCGATTTGACCGCAGACCACGACCCGTGCTTTCAAATTGATGACGGCAAAAACCGCATCGGTTAGTGGTCCGCCGACATTATCGAAGTAGACGTCCACGCCATCAGGACAAAGATCCTGAAGAACAGGTTTGTAGTCTGAGACCTGCTTGTAATTAAAGGCTGCACTAAATCCGAGTTCATTGGTGAGATGATCGACTTTGTCTTGCGAGCCCGCCGAGCCAACAACACGACATCCCTCGATCTTGGCGATTTGACCAACCATCGATCCCACCGCACCAGCTGCTCCGGAGACAAAGACGGTTTCCCCAGCTTTGGGCTGCCCAATATCCAGCAGCCCAAAATACGCCGTCATGCCGGGCATTCCCAAGACACCTAGAGCGGCAGACATGGGTGCAATCGACGCATCAAATGGGTAGATGTCGTTGCCGTCGAGGACGGCGAACTCCTGCCAGCCCCAGTATCCAACCACAACATCACCCTGTTGGTAACGACGGTGTTGCGACTCGACCACCGTTCCGACGGTGCCGCCCACCATGACGTCGCCTAGCGCAACCGGATCAGCATAGGATTCCACATCGCGCATGCGACCACGCATATACGGATCGACGGACAGAAAGTGGGTCTTGACAAGGACCTGACCGTCACCGGGTGCCGAGACTTCGCTTTCGACAAGGCGAAAATCGGACTCTTGAGGCAGGGCATCCGGACGATCAGCGAGAACGATTTGTCGGTTTTTCATTGAGTATGCGCTCATTCCTATCTTCGGGCTGACTTACCGCCCGGCGGTGATGCCTTCGAGGCGAATGGACTATAACGTACTGTATCGCATCCAACTGTCATTTTGTGACCGTACAAACCTCGAAGAAAATCACCTTCTTCGGCCATCATTCCTAAGCTGACACGCCTCGAGAACGAATCACTACCGTATTCTGTTGGTTGCTCAGGCTTTCGCGAACGGTAAGTGTACCTGCAAATTTGAATGGTACGTAGAGAGGAGATAAGTGCATGAAGAAGGGGCTCGTGGCGGCCGCGTTCGCCGCATTGCTGATCGCGTTGCTCGTCATTTACTTGCTACCATCGCCGAGCACGGTCCCACCACCGGCTCTGCCGATGCCGAACGCGTATCTTGAGCTTGTCGAAGTCGGTCGTTTGGTTGTCAATGTGCCCGAGGATCTCGATCAAGCTGACGCGGAAACGCTGCGTGCGTTTCTCGACGGCAATCCGGACCTCATACCAGTGATCACCGAGGCGATTAAGCACGAAAGCCTGGTCCCGCTTGAGTACTCGGAGAACGCCGGGGCGATGGCGATGAAGGAAACCAGCGCGATCCGACAAGCGGCCCGTCTTCTGATGGCCGAAGCAAGACTTGCAGAACTGGAAGGCCGGATGGCCGATGCAGCTAAGGCCAATCTGAATTTGATCGCACTCAGCCAACGGACGTCGCGTGGGGGACTGCTGCTTCACTTCCAAGTTGGCGTAGCCTACGAACGCGCCGGCTGGTCCTCACTGCTTCGCATTGCACCGTCTCTGACAGCCGAAGAGCGTCGCGATTTCTTGGCCAAGCTGGAATCGCTTCAGTACCAACGTGAATCGATGGACGATTTCGCCGAACGCGAGCGCACGATATCCGTGAGGACGAGCGGTAGATGGATGACATTCATTATGAGTCGACAAGCAAACCAAGTTGTTGATGCGTGCAAGGTACTTGATGAGCAGATGAAGCAGATGAAGCAGTCAGTCGTCGAAGTCATGAGCCAAGAATAGCAAAGCTTGCAAGGCGCCGAGCATTCTCGGACAATCGTGATTGACTGCTGGCCGTGGGTCGCATGACGACGGCTGCACAATCATATTCACATTTGAATTCTCAATACAAACCTGAACTTGCCATGGGAGTCACTCTGGAATGATCACCGTCGGGATGAACTATCACGTCATCGAAGGAAAACAGTCGGATTTTGAAGAAAAGTTTGCCGCAGTCATTTCGGCTTTGGAGGCCGCCGAAGGACACAACAAATCAACCTTGTGGAAGGACGTCAGCGATGGTGCATCGTACTTGATCACGAGTGAATGGAACGATGAACAGGCCTTTGCGGATTTCATCCAAAGCCAAGCGTTTCGCGATGTCACTGACTGGGGCAAGGAGCAGATCCTGTCAGGTCGTCCTCAGCACAAGATCTACAAGAATTAAGCAGGATGGGCTCAACTGGAACACGTGCCACGCGAGATGAAGTAGGCTTGTCTTAGTGCTTTTTCCAGCCTCATGCCCTAGATTTCGGTTCTTCGATGCTGCAACGTCTGTCCGTCATCATGATCGTGATATCCCTCGGCACAGCGGCCTGCGAGGGGTCTGATTCGGATGCGCTACGATATACCGTGAGATTCGATGATGCGAAGAACCACTACATCGATGTGGAGCTTCGTTTGTCGATCGACAACAGCAAGACAACCGAACTCATGATGCCCGTCTGGACACCTGGCTCGTATCTGATTCGGGAACATGCACGACACATTGAGCGTGTCGAGGCATTCAATGAGCAGGACGACCCTTTGAGCGTAGCCAAAGAGGGGAAGAATCGTTGGATCATCGCCACGGGCGACGCGACCGACCTTCGTGTCGTCTACCGGGTCTATTGCCGAGAAATGTCCGTTCGCACCAATTGGGTCGATGACGAGATGGCGCTTCTGAACGGCGCGCCGACATTTCTTACGTTGGCCAATGGAATGAAGAATAAGCATCGCGTTCGACTTGAGTTACCGGACCACTGGAAGCGGTCGGTTACTTCGATGAAGCGAGTCTCAGATGGCGAGCCTCACCATTACGTAGCCAAAGACTTTGATGAGTTGGTCGATTCACCGATCGTGTGCGGCAATCCAACGATCTACCCGTTCAATGTTGGGGACCGGGAGCACTTGCTTGTCAATGTGGGCGAGGCGGGAATCTGGGATGGTACAACGGCGTCGCGCGACGTCGCGAAGATTGTCGCCCAGCAGCAGGCATTTTGGGGAGTCGTTCCCTATGATCGATACATCTTTTTCAATTTGATCACGGAAAGTGGGGGCGGGCTAGAACACGATAATTCCACCGTGTTGATGACCAGCCGTTGGAGTTTTCGCAACCGCAAATCGTACGTCCGCTGGTTGAGTTTGGTCAGTCACGAGTTCTTTCATACCTGGAATGTCCGTCGCTTGCGTCCACAGCCGTTAGTTGAGTATGACTACGAGTCGGAAAACTACACAAAGAGTCTTTGGATCGCCGAAGGAATCACCAGCTACTACGAGAGTCTGTGTATGATGCGGGCCGGCGTCTGCACACAAAAAGAGTTCCTGACATTGCTTTCAAAAGAGATTGAAGGCTTGCAGAACTCGCCAGGAAGAATGACCCAGAGTTTGCGAGACTCTTCGCACGATACCTGGATCAAATTCTATCGCCCCGACGAAAACTCGAGAAACGCGCGGATCAGCTATTACACGAAGGGAGCAGTCGTCGCGTTCCTCTTAGATGCCCATCTTCGCCATTTGACAACTGATCGGAAATCTCTGGATGACGTGATGCGTATCCTGTACGAGCGGCATGCTGGTAAACGCGGTTTCACACCCGACGATTTCCGCACGATTGCCGCAGAAGTCGCGGGAACCGATCTCTCCGATTGGTTTCGGCACGCCATCGATTCAAGCGAGGAACTTCAGTACGACGGCGCGCTGAATTGGTGGGGACTCCAATTCGGAAAGCCGGCTGCTGCGGATGAGAAGAAGGCAACGGAGCAAGAGGACGAGCAGGTGCAGGTCTGGCTGGGCACAACCACCCAGAACAAGCAAGGTCGACTGATTGTCACGCGGGTGCGGCGTGATTCACCTGCTTTCCGTGCGGGAATCAATGCGAATGACGAGATCGTAGCTCTCGGTGAATTCCGCGTCCTGCCGTCCGAATGGGAGGCACGACTGAAGCAATACAAACCAGGCGATGACGAAGTAATACTCGTTGCACGCCGGGACAAACTGCGGCGTATCCCCGTCACGTTCGCAGAGAAACCGGCCGAGAAGCGGTGGCAACTCGCTGTTTCTGACCAAGCATCGGACGAGCAACAAAGACGCCTTCACCGGTGGCTTGGAATCAAGGACACCTCGGACGCCGAGTGAATCCGGCTTTTCCATTTGCCGCCGTTTAGTTAAGCTCCGACTAAGAGCGGCCCTCACATACAGGGCCTCGCGTATCATTCTCACTGGCCAACGACCGCTTAAAGGGGTCTGTCGTGAGCAAGTCTGAAGTCGTGCAGGACTTAGCGCGGGAAGTGCGGCGGGACACACTCCAGATTCTCGCGGCCACGGATAATTCCTGGAACACATGGGCTCCCACGGGGACATCCAACCACATCCTCTGGCACGCCGGTCACGCGGCTTGGTGTCTGGACCTGATGTGCATCGCACCGCTGACGGGCAAGTCGGAATTGCCTCGCGGTTGGGCCGCTATGTTTGGCATGAATAGCCAGCCGAATCGTGTGTCGAGTTGGCCCACTCAGCATGAAGTCCAGCGTTTTCTCGAAGCTCAGCTCGACCGTATTCTGGAAATTGTTGCAGACGTTTCAGACGAGACGTTGGCGGGACCAGCTCCGGGGCTGAGTGGCAATCGCGACTTACTTGGTTGGATTCTGCATGGCCTCCACGATGAAGCCAAGCACAGCGGCGAGATGTATTTGCTCTGGAAGATAGTCGCGCGCCCACTGAAGCATCTCACTCTCGCGAATCCCGAGAGTGAGATGTGACGCTGACTCTTAACGACGTGCTCGGCCGGCCGTGACTTGCCCTTCAGGCGTCACCGTTGCGGCCCAACCAACAAGCCCGTCCTTCTTGGCCTCGTAAGCGCCGATCGCCGCTCGGTCTTGCCCCGCATAGAGAGCTACTGAGTTCTCTTTGCGACCATGCAGCGATGCGGACATGGCTCGCGATTTTTCGTCGTACTTGATCTCGCAAACACTCTTGCCATTCTTGTCAGAGATGTTCATTCCCACGGGCGAGACAGAAATCCGTGAGTTGCCCTCCCTATCAGCAACCACGACGCCACGGACAACAATTCGATCACCTTTGCGACCGATCACACTCAGCCGTGACGTCAATTTATCGAGTTCCGAATCGAGGATTTTGAAATCCCGGACCAACTCAGGAACCTGATCAATATGGAAGTCTCTCTTATTGAATTCCAATTCCAAATCACGAATGGCCGTCTTGCAAGTGACGAGACGTTCACTCAACCGCTCCACCTCTGCCTCGACCAACTTGATGTTCTCAAGCGCTTGTTCAATCTGCTTCGCTTGCTCGTCCCCGCCACATCCAGTTAGGCAAACTAAAGCGACCGCAAGTATAGCTACAACGCGCATTTTGATACCTCTTTCCAAGTGTTCCAACTACTCACGAATGTCCCACTACTATTGAAAAAGCGACGACAAACGTCGCGGATCTATCGATGGAGTTCAGTCCGTTGTCATGCATTGAAAGCTTACTTCAGCGTTCCGCAAACGATCCCTTGCACCAGGGCCTGAGACGGCCGAGGGGTAGCGAAAACCGGGCTAACCGGCCTAATCGCACGAACCGGAACGAACATCGCGCACAAGCCAGCTCCAGCCCTGTAGAATGAGGCGTCAAAACACCCTGTCTGCCATGAAAGCGAAGAAGATGAATCGAAAATCGATGGCGCTTGCCCTTTCCTTGGTCCTCCTTCACCTCCACGTGTCCGGCGCGCGGCCTCTGTGTGCAGACGCGGTAGACAAGTTGAAACAGGGTGTCGTGGACGGCTCCGGTGACGATTGGCGAGCGCTGGGCGAAGAGGATTTTGTAAACGTCAACTGTCATCCCGATACGTGGACTTGGAAGGACGGCATCACCTATTGCACCGGCAAGCCAGTCGGTGTGATTCGCTCACGGCGTCCGATCAAAAACTTCGAGATGGTGTGTGAGTGGAAGCATAAACAGAAAGGCGGCAATTCGGGTGTCTTTCTTTGGGCGAGTCAGGAATCGATCAATGAACTCATGGCCGGCGAAGGCAGGTTGCCACATGGCATCGAAGTCCAAATCCTTGATCTGGGCTACGCCGAGTTGTACGAAGAGGGCGGCAAACGTAAGGCCGATTGGTTCACCTCTCACGGTGACGTCTTCCCCACCGGTCCGGCCAAGATGAAGCCCTTTCCGCCCGTCTCACCGAACGGTAAACGGAGCTTTCCCAGCGAGAATCGGACGAAGGGAATCAACCAGTGGAACCACTATTACATCCGTGCGATCAACGGCGAAGTTCGACTATGGGTGAACGGAAAAGAAGTCTCGGGCGGAACCAACTGCCAACCCGCTGAGGGATATCTCTGCCTCGAATCCGAAGGGGCACCGATTGAGTTCAGGAACATGCGCATTCGTGAATTGCCGTGACATTTATTCAGGCCACGGTGTGTCATTGCGTACGTACACGCCGTCCTTGAACTCACTAAAGAAATGCGACAGAAGTGGGTGGTCGATCGGCAGCGGCACCGTCTCGGCAATCAGGTTTTCAGATGCCGCGTAGGTGCACGTCGAGGAACCATCCACCAAAACGTGATACCACGGTTGATCTCGATCCGGCTGCGTCTGGTTCTTGCGATACCACTCCTCGTCGGCCTGGCATGCCTCATCGCGACTCACGACAACGCCACGGTATCCATATCGTCGATGTCGAACCAGCTGACCTGGCTCAAACATCGGACGTCCACGAGAATCCGTGAGTGCTCGGTTAATTGAAATCATCGACAATCGGACTATTCAAGCTCTTTGATTGCAATGCTTCGGAATTGAACCAGGGATGGCGGACTGTTCCATTGGCCGTCTCGGCCCTTGCCGCCATGATGCTGTAGCGCAATCGGACCGCGGCTTGGAATCCCGGGCAGCCGCGCGTCTTGGAGTACCTGCTGGCCGTTCAGTTTGACCGACAGACGATCGCCTCGCATCATAATCTCGAACCGATTCCACTGACCAATGTCTTTGTCGGCGTTGATCTTTGGAGTCACGCCCGCTCGGACTTCCAGCGGCAGCGACTTGTCCATTCTATAGCCGTAGACTTCGCCCGACCCAATGGGCCAGCACCAGATGTTGACCTGCGACTTGCCTTCGCCTCGCAAGAAGACCCCAGAATCCGAATCCGGAACCGAGGTGCGTATCTCTTTGCCGTCCGGGCCAAGTTTGTGAGTTCCATCGGGCTTGATGATGGGCACACGCGGATTCACGTAAGGCGTGTCCTTAATCCGCCAATCCATTAGCAGCACAAAGTCGCCGTACTCCTTCGTCGACCACAAACTCTTGTCACCCTTGGCTTCACTGGCGGCGTCGTAGTCGATCACCCCATCCACAATTCTCCAGTGGCCATTGTCGCCGTCCGGTATAACCCAGCCGTTGAATGTCTTACCGTCGAAGAGGGAAACGAATCCGTCAGGAGTTTCGGCCGTAGCATTCGAAATCGCCAGTAGCAAACAGCCACAAACAATAGCCATGATGTGTGGTGCGTGTTTCATAATCGCTGGGCCTCCGGTCGATGATTCGCATTGAGTTTTGAGCGGACGCTACGGGAAAAACAGATCCGAACAAGCGCGAAGGCTTGGCCCGTAACTCTCTACGATGCTAACGGCACAACACGGCAGATGGAAGTACAGGCTTCGCCCTGAATTACTTAGTTCGCCGGGCGCCTACTCAGCCGATCTCGCTTGCGGACAATTATCATCCGTCATCCATGTCGCTCTTTGAGAGAGCTTCGAAACTCGCAAGCTTGGGACATTCTCCAGATTGTCACACGCGACCACGAGGGGTATCGACAGCTCCTCTTCAGCAAGCCTCTCGGCCTCTCCAGCAACCTCTCGGCCTCGCGTAGCGGCATCGAAACCCCGGGGTATGACAAGGGGCGCAGCGTGGTGGTCTTTTGGAAGAGAGCAATTACTATGAAGATATCCGTTGAAGGGGGGTTGAGCGGAACCTATGTAAGTTACCGTTAACACCCAAAAACTCACATACAATCGTTCCGATCAGACCGGAACCTGGATCGGCACTTCTCGATTGTCGCCTGTTGAAATGCCCACCGCATCAAGCCTTGCTTCCGCACCACGCGGATACCATCCGTATGTCTTAGCTCTGTTCGCCGTGACGTCTCTGTATGCGGCCAACTTCGAGAAAGTTCCTGCGAGGCACGTGGGGCTGCCTTTGATCTGCGTTCTGGGCCTTACTGCAGCAGCTGTCATCTTCTTACGTCTGGCTTTTCGAAACGGCCTGCGGGCGTCCCTCGCCGTATCGTACCTCTTGGTTGTGACGTTTTCCTATTCGCACGCCTACTTCTGGGCACAGCGATTCGTCACGTACGACATTCCACGCCGGTATTCGCTTGCAGTATATTTTGCGGCCGTTGCGGCGGGATTCCTGATCATCCTGAAGACTACGTTCTGCGAGGCAAAGGTCACACACGTTGCCAATCGATTCTCGACTCTGCTGGTCTTCGCGTCACTGATTACCATCGTGGGCTCGATTGCACGGTTCGGTTTCGATACCCAATCGCTGCCAGTGGTCAAAGAGACGTCCGTTGTATCAGTTGCAGTACATCCACCCGAAACGAGACGCGACATCTACTATCTTGTATTCGATCGATATGCAAATAACGCAACGCTGCTTGAGCATTTTGATTTTGATAACGCGGCGTTTCTGAATGCGTTATCACAACGTGGCTTTCACTGCGCGAATGATAGTCGCACGAATTATCCAAAGACGGTCATCTCGATGTCGGCGGCCCTGAACATGTCCTACCACGATCTAGGGCTGCGCGACGAATACTATTACTCAGATCTCTTGCGTAATCACCTCGTCGGGCAATTGCTAACGGACGCCGGATACCGTTACTACCACTACGGCAATTGGTACTACCCACTGCGATCGAACACGAGCGCCGACTTCAACTATCGCATTTCACGATTGCCTACGGAGTTTGCGGACGTACTTTACAAGCAAACCCCTGTGGGCCATACGGATACAGCAGACCTTACGCGGACGTGGGGAGATCCGAAGATTCCGAAGCAGAAATTCGACGCCGTGGCGAACCTTGCTCGAGAAAACAGGGAAGCGAAATTCGTTTACGCTCACTTCCTGTTGCCGCATCCCCCGTTTGTGCTCGACCAGGATGGTACACCGTTGCCGCGTCACGTTCTCAAATCGCGGACGAAGACCGAGAACTATGTCAACCAACTGATCTATACGAATCGGCGAATTCTGGAGTTGGTCGACACGCTGCAGGCCGCGTCCTCCGTCCCACCGATCATCATTCTTCAGGCTGACGAGGGACCGGAACTGTATGATGTCGACAAGACGAAGACGTGGGAAGCCAAGAGTCGCAAACGAACGGGCATTCTATCGGCGTTCTACCTGCCCACGGTCGACATGCCGGCTGTGATCCCTCCCACGATCACACCCGTGAATACATTTCGCCTGGTCTTCAACGAGTACTTCGACGCCGAACTGCCGTTGCTAGAGGATCGTTGTTTCTATTGGCGTCATCGCTCGCCATTCTTCCCGAGACAACAACGGTGCGTTGACGTTACCGTTGATGTCAATCGCTCACAAGCTTCGGATCATTCGTTCACCCGTCGCTGATTGTCGTCGTTCGCGTCTCGGCGTCAGAAATACGCTGACACGTCCATCCGAAATCTCCATTCCGAATCGGTCACCCCACTGGCGTCAACATTGCCTTGGGCGTCGATCGGTAGGATCGGCTTGTTCGAAAGCAGCCAGAATCGGAGTTCGACTCTCTCCCAAGGATAGATATCCAGTCCGGCCCAAGTGCCGCTGAAGTTCGTTGCGCGTTGAAAATCGTCTTGGGCAACAGGCGTCAAAACACTCTCTTGTTGGACTTCTTGCCAAGTGCAGTAGACCTTCCAATCCCATTTCTGTTGACCACGACTCAAGACGGCCGGTCCGTACTGAGCTCCGATGCTGTAGCCGGTGTCGCGGCCCTCGTCGAACGCTTCCAGATTGTGGAACATTTCCCAAACGAACTGGAGCGGCCAGATCGCGGGCTGGTCACATTCGTCACCGACCGTCAATACGATCATCGGATTGATGATGTTGAAATTCGATGCAAAGATGACATCTTGTGGGTTGGGGCCGATGCTTATTACTTCGTTGCCAAAGTTGTTCTCAAAACTGATGCGTGTGCTCCCATCGGGATTCAAATTACTCCAGTCATACCACCCCACACCCGCCTCAGCTTGGACAAAGCCGACGCGTTTGGTTGCCCAGACCTGAGTAAAGAACAAACTCGCTTCATCATCGTTGGCCAGCTCCAGTACGATCGATTGGCCAACCGTCCAATAGATCTCGTCCATGTACAACAGGTTCTGATGCGTGTAGCCCGCTGCGATTCCTTCCGGGTGAGCGGCTTCGTCCCAAACAAGGTCACCCACCGGGTCGGAAAAGATCGGATTGAGTCGGAAGGGGTTTCTGAACTTCCCACCGGTGACGAAGAACTCCGGATGAGACTCGGGACTGTAGGTAATGAAGATTCGGTCGAGGTTGAATTCGAATTTGTCGAAGACGTCACCTGTGTCTTGATACGAAAGCGGCGCACCCCGTCGGTCATCCGGCTCGAGAAAGAATTTCCGATCACCCGTCGTGAAACGAATTCCTCCCAGGATCTCCGAATTCCAATGATGGGTGAAACCCAATCTCGCGCGTAAGCGACTGCGGTTACGTGTCGGACGGGCAATTCGCTCGAAGTCCGTCGCGTGACGCACGCGAACATGACCTGAGACATCCGTCCGCTTGAAGAACGAATCAAGCTTGCTCCAACCAACGGACATTTCATGCACCCGCCTGTCAATCGGACTAGGCATTTCCTCCCGATACATCGGAGCCCCAAGACTCGCTTGTCGAACCAATTCCCGCGTTGGCAAAGCGGCGGGTAAGCGGGCCACGCTGTCAATTTGCGGGATTTCGTTGACGTCGTGATTTTCTGACTCGGCAACGTCATCTAGATCTGCCGCGGCTGGTGCTGGTCGCCAATCTGGATTGCCGATGCGTCGAAGGTCGCCCGAGTGCATGCGATCGATTGCTTGCAGATCGGTCGTGGCCGCATCAGGATGCATCGCCCGCTCACCATCGGCTATCGACTGAGCGCTCAAGCTTGCAGCTAAGTGTCCGAAGACCACGGACGCAATAACTGCATGCACGAGGTGCGCAGCTGACCTCACGACAAAACGAGTGTGACGAGACATGCTGAAAGGGCCGAAGAGCAGATACGGGAAGAGGAGTCTTCAGGTAGTATCGACCGAATCGCCGTCGTTATTGACGACGTACATATCGTCTTTGGTCTTTGCTTGCCTCTAAACCCAACTCGCTAGCGATGCCTGTTACTCTGGAGCACCGTCGGCGAATTCGGCGAGTATGTCCATCGTCGAGAGAATGCCAATCAACTGTCCGTGTTGGTTTACGACTGGCAAATGATGGATGTGATTGCGCACCATTTCGCGCGCCGACTTGGCCAACGAGGTTTCGGCCGTGACCGTCGCAACGTCTTCGCTCATGAAGGAATCAACCGTCTCGCTGCCCATCGTTTGTGTTAATCTCTCAATCAACCAGCGTCGCGATGACGCATCGACTTCGGCTAACTGATTCACGTCATCGTCCACATCTCGTGTAAGGTCGACCAGATCCGTTGTCGTGAGAATCCCTACACAGTGATCCCGATGGTCGACAACGGGCAGGGCCGCAACTCGATTCTCCACCATCATGGTCAGCGCTTCGTGGATGGTGTCGGCGGACTTGAGACTGACAACGTCACGAGTCATGACGTCTTTGACGCATCTTTGGTAGATATCTTTTTTCATCTCGCGTTGCTCTGTTCGCTAACGGTAAAACGAGGTCTCGCGGTGTGCCTCGACACTATCGCGACGTGAGTGCAATTATCGGGCCATTCTCAGGTGCCGCTTCAGATGCGTGTAAACGCCCGAAACCGACCTAAAAGTGACAGCGGGCGCGCAGCGAGAATGCTCGTCGGATCGTGGTGTGTGCTCTACCGCACGGTTTACACTCGGAAGTGAACCGGGAAATCGGCGTTGGCCATGTAACGATTGCTTAGGCTGACTAGTTGATTGGTGTGTCGACCGCAATCACCCACCAAGATACGGGCCCGGACGGGGTGAGGGACAACAACCGAAGCAGGCCATTGGGCTGGATTCGGTAGGTTGCTATCTTTCCACTATCCTGACCTGCAACGTACATGAAACGACCGCGCGACTCGATGGTGAACGACCGTGGCGTCTTCTCAGTCGCAACTTGTCCAAGCGACGTCAATCGTCCGCTGGCCTGATCGATGGAAAAACACGCGATGCTGTCGTGACCTCGATTCGCCACATACACGAATCGTCCGTCCGGCGTCATTTCGCATCTAGCCGTCGAGTTGCGTGAGCCGTCAAAATCTTCCGGTAATGTACTCAGCAGCTGGATACGTTTGAGCACACCCGATGCGTCGTCCATCTCGTAAGTCGCGAGACTGTCTCCCGCTTCGTTGTTGACGTAGGCCCATCGATCGGTTGGATGCAGTGTCACATGCCGCGGATGATCGATCGCCGGCGTGCCAACAAAGGCCGGATCGTTAGGCGACATTCGCCCGTCGCGAAATTGGAATTGATAGATTCGATTTGCCCCGGTGTGCGGGACAAATAGGAATCGATTCGAGCGATCCAGTGCCAGACCGTGAGCTTTTTCTGCGGTGGGAACGGTCTGAACAAGGTCGCCGAGACCGTTTGCCGCGATCTCGTGAACGGTTACCTTGTTCGAGACATAGTAGGCACACAGAAGAAATCGTCCGGTACGGTCTGGCAACAAATAAGCTGGATCATCACCGCCCTGGACAACATTGATCGGTGTCAACTCGCCGCTGGCAGGGTCCATGCGAAAACTTGCCAGTTGGCCGCTTGAGCGGTATGACACGAACAAGATGGAGAGATCAGGCGTCCGCCGCAAATACGCCATTCCCGCAGGCTCGGCGGGGCAATCGGTGTGTCCAACGCGAAGAATTTTTCCTGATTCGTCATCGCGGCTGAACGTGACGATCTGTCTCTGATTCAGAAGCGAGACAAACAACCAATGATTCGATTCCGCGCCAACCGACGTGCATGTGATCACAAGACAGATGGTCAAGGAGAGAATGTGCTTCCACATGTGCGGTGTCCCTTCAGTGTTTGATCAACGAACCGAATGCGTCGACTCGCGAAGCGATCGATGAACAAGAATCTAACGATCAACGACGACCATCATATCGGACGTGTTGCCAACAAGCACATCAAAGGGGGTTGGGCAACTTATTCGGCGACACAAAGTCGATCGCGACCATCCTGCTTTGCGGTGAGCGTCTGCTGGCTCGCTCGCTCCAGGGTTTCTGCAGCTGTCGAATCATCTGCGCGTCGTCCCGCGACACCAATGCTGACCGTAACATCGATCTGATGTCCGGTGGTGGTCTCGAAAGGATCCTCCGCGACGGCAGAACGCAGCCGTTGAAGAACGGCGCTGGCCTGCGAAACGCTCGTGTCGGGCATCACGATGCAAAACTCCTCGCCACCATATCGCCCGACCCAATCGCTCTGCCGTATATGCTGCCGGATCCGATCGCAGACCTCGCGCAAAATCTTGTCACCGGTCGGCCAGCCATAGGTTTTGTTGATTTGGCCAAAGTGATCAACGTCAAGCAACGCCATCGCGAGTGGCTTGTCGTCGGATCTGAATTCGGCTTGGAGTCGCCGATCGAGATGGCGACGTGTATGAAAACCAGTGAGGCCATCCGTCTGGGACTCTTCCTGTACCTGCTGCAAAATCTTCCTGCTACGTTGGGCGATGTAGTTGGTCACCCGTTCGGTCAGGACGCGCGCCCGATTCTCCAGGCCAACAACTGCCAGATCTTCGCCGTCGCGCAACAACTCGTCACGCAGTTGGTTATGGTGAATCGTCCGATTTCGACCGTGGGCTTTTGCCGCGAACAAAGCCTCGTCGGCTTGAGCCAGTAGGACCTGTGCATCGGACGCCCCGCGCGCGGTCGCAACGCCGCAACTTGCTGTCACCGTGAGATCTTCGGCAAAACACTCCTTTGACAGTTTCTTGCGAAGGAGCTCGGCCATTTTGATGGCCTCCCCTTCAGGGGCACGCACTAAAATTCCGAACTCTTCACCGCCGTACCTGCCAACAAATCGCTCCTCTGGTCCGGTTCCTCGTAGAAGTTCTCCCGTCCGGCGCAAGATGTTGTCACCGAATTGGTGACCGAACCGGTCGTTTAACGACTTGAAGTGATCCAGATCCAGCAGAATCACGGATGTCTGGATTTCATCACACGCGGCATGCATCATGCGTGTCACCGTTGAGATCCAACGCATGCGATCAAGGACCCCGGTCAGCGGATCGACCGCACCGTCGACAGCCTGCAACAGTTTCCTGACGCGAACCGAGAGAAGGTCCACAGGCGTTGAAGACAGGCAGACATCGTCCTTGTCAGGCAGCTCGGCGACGATGTCCCTGAGACTCGTCTGATCCACCAAATGCAAGATTGGACAAGTGACTTGCTGACAGAATGCTCGATACGCGTTCAGCGAATCGAAAGCACTTCGTTCGACGACGATGGCATCGAAACTAGAAAAGAAAACACCCGACTCATCGCAGCGTACCGGCGCTCCGATCGTTTGCTCGGCCGTTCGGTGGCCATCGCCAATAAAACCAATCGTGTAATTTGGCAGGTCCACGTAGTGAATCGTTGCAGTAAGAGGAACTCGGAATTGTGTCAGGGCTGGACAGGTCCCCGTTCTGATCGAATCAACTAAAACGTACCTCACGAGCTTACGTACCGTATGGTTGCGTCATAACGTCGGTATCAGCTGTGACGTACCTATGCGTAAGAAAAAGGCAGGAAAAACAACTGAATCCAGGCCGAACGGTAGATCTGCTAAAATCCAAGTCATGCACTGAAGCGGTGTTCGATGCAGAGGTACGGTCGACAGACAACCGCCAGGAAAAGGGGTTTGGCGATGGCCCGTTTCGCATGTTCCATCTTGCTCGTTGCATCGGTCCTTGGATCAACCATCAAGGGGCAGACACAGGTATTCCGAGATGCGCCCTTTGATGGACGCGTCGAGCAGGTTCGTCAGCTTCCCCCCGACGTCTTCATCGATCTGCTTGGTGGCAACGCAACAGGAAGAGCCTGGGGTCCTGAGCAGGCAACCGGCCCGCCGGACACTCCCAAAGCCGGTGACTATCAAACGGCTTGGGCCTCTTTGACCCAGGATGGCAGCGATGAGTGGCTCGAGCTGAGTTACGATGATTCGGTCGTGCCGACCGAAGTCGTAATTCACGAAAGCTTTAATCCCGGCGCCGTCCATAAAGTCGCACTCCTTCTTGAAGATGGCGATGAAATCCTCGTTTGGGAGGGTGATGATCCGACTCCGAAAGATCGGCAGATGGGAGTGTCGAAGATCCGGCTGGACACGAATCATCGAACGCGTCGTATTCGTATCTACCTGAAGTCAAAAGAAGTCGCCGGCTGGAACGAGATCGATGCAGTCGGATTGAATGGCAAAGACACCGAGTTGCAGTGGGCCATGCAAGCCGAAGCCAGCAGCACCTACGCCGAGCTTCGCGCTCATGAGCCTTTCGCCTTCAACAATCGTGTCACCGACGAGCAAGTCCGGCAGATCGTCGCAGATCGCGAGAAGCAACTGGCGAGACTGATCAAGCGACTGCGAGACAAGGACAAGCAACTGACGAGGCTTGAGAAGGTGTTCGCGGCTGAGAAGAATCGTCTTGAAGACGCTCTGAGAGAATCCGCGGTCGCGAATAAAAGATTGAAACAAGAAATCTCACAACTTCGCAGCCAACTCGACTCGATCAAGAAATAGGAGTTTACTCTTGATCCTCGGGCTCTGCCTCTGCGTCAACTGGCTCTGCCTCAACGTCTACGTCTACCTCTGCCTCAACGTCTACCTCTGCCTCAACGTCTACCTCTGCCTGGCAGATCGGCGCGGGGTAGGTCCATTGCACATCGGTTCGTGTGTGCAAGCGGATAGCGGCTTCGACAACCTCAGGACGCTCGTCAGACAACACATGAGCCAGTTGGGCTAGTGAAATCTCTTCGGCTTCCTGACAGACGACGGTCTGATCGATCGCGCCCGAAATCATGGTCGCATTCTGACACACTGATTCCTCACACAGCCAATTCGAATCGCTTCGATCCAGGACGAAACTGCGACGACTCAAACCGCAGCCAGGCAACCCGATGGCGGCCGCGTCGAAACACTCGTTGAGTTTCTCTGAAGTGGGTCGCAAGCATCCGCTGCTATCGACGGTATGCTCTTCATCAATTTTTTGGACTCCCTCAGCAATCGCCGTTTGGGCGGCCGATTGCAAGAGCGTCGACAGCGTTGGGAAAGACTGAAGTCCCTGGGGTCCGACAGCCGCTGCCAGGAATTTGGGCAACAGCTCATAGGCCAGATCGTCGGCAAGCAGTGGAATCGTTGCACGCAGTTGTCGATCGAGACTACGGGCGAGCCGCGAAGTGGCGGCTGGCGAGCGTCGTTCGATGCCAGGTGCGTTGGCGTGGGGCAGCACCTTGCCCTCCGCGGTCGGCAATTCAAGGTCGGCGACAAGATCATGCAGTTGTCGGGAGGCGTCGCTGATCAAGGAAACGTGCGGAGCCAAATCCTGTTCCTCGGAAAGATCTCCGTTGGGCTCGAATTGACAGTGTTCTGCGAGGAACCGTGAAAAGCAACCTACAAACCGTGACGGGACCCAATCGGTGAATTCCTTGCTGATCACTTCATCAAGCTGCCGCAGGTCAGCATGGCGTTGGTCGTCAAAGTCGATCCAGCGATACAACACCGATTGGCATAGCAACTGAGTCCAATGCGTAGGTAACTCGGAACCCGCGACCTGCAGTGAAGTGAGGCTGATCGATCGCAGTTTGACATCGTTGTCAACCATCGTCGATGCTTCGCTACGGAGTCGATCCAGTGCGCTGCCGACCGGTGTGGCGAGATTGCAATAGAGGTAGTCGCCAACATCAGCCGTTTGATCTTCAAAGCCTTCGTCGCCCAGATGCTCTCCGAAGTTAATGAAGTAAGTCGGTGGCATCGGTGTCAATCCCGATCCGACAATGCGTGGATCGATCGAACCATCGCCGGGCAATTTCGCCAGATGTTGGAGCTCGCTGAGAAACGCGTATGTATTGGCGACGGCCAGTGTGCTCTCGCGTGGATGCCCGTTCGTGGAATACGTCAGCAGCGAGCAAACACCATGGTGAGGTATGTCCAATTCGGCCAGCAGAAAGCGAATTGCCTGCATTGCGTCCAGCAAGATACCTCCGCCTGTTCCACCAGACGTCGAGCCAACAATAAAGACGCGCGGTTCACGGTTGTTACATGTCAGTCCACTGGCTTCTTCCAAAGCCTGGATTGAGTCCTCGCTGACGAGCGCCGAAAGTCGATCGCGTAACGACACGTGCACTCTTTCGACGTGGTCAATCCACGCCAGACGTCCCAACGGTCGATAACCTTGAGGTTTCAATGATCGTGGAATGTTATAAAGCCAACGCCTACTAATCCATCTCATGAGTTGAGACGATCGCTCCTGATATTCGCGGGGCCGACGCAAACTCAGGCAAATAACTTCTTCGCGATCCAAGGGCGCTCCGTGCGCTCCCTCTCGCGCTGCCGTCACCGTTTCACTGTCGGTTTCGAGCAGCAGCAGCTGAATCGCATCGGTCTTTCCAAACGCGTCCCAACCCATCAGCCGTGACTTCAGTCGCTGCAACACTCTGGAACCGGTACCCCCAACTCCAATGACCATCGTCGGGCGTACCTCGCCAACGATATCGCTGGCGTCCATGGCGTTCTGGTCGTGGACCTCCGATGTGACTGGAACAGCGGGTGTATCGCCGGCGAGAGATTTCGCCAGTTCGCGGAGCTTGGTTCGGTTGATCTGTTGATCGAGCTGCTCGGTCTTGTAGACGTCTGTGCCCGGCCGATTCTCGCTCGGTGCGAAGGTCGTCTCCGCACCTTTCTGCGATGTTGTATCCTGCTCTGCGACTGGCGGATCAGCCGATCGAGTGGATGTAGCGCGGTGTCGCACCACCGTCGATCGCACACCATCGGCGAGCGCATCGACGAATGCCTGACAACTTGGAAAGCGCTCGGTAGGCTGTTTGAGTAACGCGCGCGCGACCGCGTTGCGGTCCGATTCGGGCAGAGAAGAAAGGCGTGGACTGGCTTGCTTGTGCTGAATCGATAATTGTTGCTGGGTGCGACCTGGGAAGGGCAAGATGCCGGTCAGCATGTGCTGGTAGACGATCGCCAGACTGTATTGATCACTCTGTGGGCTCGCGGCGCCTTCAAACACCTCAGGTGACGCGTAAACGGGCGTCAGACCGCCAAGCACGGTGGTATTGGCCTGTTCCGATACGTCCTTCACCAAACCAAAGTCCGCGACCTTGATTCGATCGCCGACCAGCAAAAGGTTCTCCGGCTTAATGTCCAGATGCTGAAGACTGTTTTTCTCCAGCATGTAATCGAGTGCAGCGGCGGCGTCCTTGAGATACTGGATTAGATCATCGCGAGGAATACCTTCCATCCCGTTTTCGCGACACTCGTCAAAACGTTCTATCAGACTGCGATCAGCCAGCTCCGTGACAATCAACAACTGATTGGCGACGATTTCGATTCGTTCCAGAGAGAGCAGGAACGGGTGCCGGATCTCCTTGATCCGGTTGAGCGCTTTCATCTCCCGCGAAGCACGCTCTTCATTGATATAGCCGTAGACGACCTTGATCGCCTTATCTAATCCGCCCGGCGCTTTGACGCGGAAGACCTCTCCGTATCCGCCGCCACCGAGGCGATCGACTGTTGAATAACCAGGAATCAGCTCCGACGGGTTAAGAAAGGTTTTGGTCACTCTATACCTGCGTGGCTAAAACATTATTTTGACCAAGACGCTCTAATACGTGCCGTAACTTCGGCGATCTCCGCTCGTGTCGACTGAGCCCTATCGGCTGGATCGGTTTCCTGTTTCTCGTTTTCGTCTGCTTCAACAATTGTCGGGACGGCCAGCTCTTCGATGTTCTTCATCCGGTAGGCCAGCTCGAAACCCAAGTCACTCAATACGTGCCAATCGTCGTCGTCATCCGTGATCCCGTCTGCAATCGGTTGGCACCCCATTTCAAGGAAGGCGGCCAGGACAGCGGTCAACTGGCGACGCGATGCACGTCGTTGCGACATCTCGCGAAACGACTTGGCTGTCATCACGACGTTGGACGGCTTCAAACCTGCAAAGTCGAGCAACTGACGGCTATCGGCAACAGTCGATACAAAGGCCAGTCCCATGCCAGCTTCTTCCAACACGGCCGGCAATTCCTCTGTGTTTTGAACTTGATGTGCCGCTTTACCAGGAAGGATCGCCACCAGCGTGATCGCTTCCGGAACCTCGTCGGCTAAGCGACCGAGGTGTGAGGTCAAGGTGGCGATGTCTTCCAGCTCGACTGGATTCACGCGCACCAGAAGACGATCTGTCAGCTGGCGTTTTGAAAACTCCTTGAGCGACTTGACGCGTGCGATCTGCCGTAGGCTTGAAGCCAGATACGAGGACGACTCAAGCACAATGCCATCGTCCAACGCGGTGTTGGGTTCATCGATGGACGAATAGGCCGACCAGCCGACGATTTGTTCATCGTTCAAATTGACGATCGGTCGCAGCCCGACATTGATGGCACGATGCACCGAAAGCTCGTGCATTCGGCGGACTCCCACAATCAGCTCGCGGACTGGCCGCGGTTTCGACTCAGGCCCGTGACTCTCGTTCATGACCTGCGTCGCCACGGAGGCCGACTGCTCTTCGCCAGATAGAAATGTGAATTCGGTATCGGCAATGGTCAGGATGTCGCCGTCGGTCAGCCAGGCTTCGTCGACGGGTTCGCCATTGAGGAATGTACCGTTCGTGCTCTGAAGATCGCGGATTCGAAGCCTGCCTTCGTGGCTTTCGATCACTGCGTGTTCGCGCGATACCCGTTTGGAGTTAACGGTTAGATCTGCTGGTTCGACTCTTCCGATCGTGAATGGGAAAGATCGAATGGGGGAACAGTCAGGTGCTTCACCTGCCGGCGCATAGTACTCCAGTCGTGGCAGTTTGTTGTCGCACGACGTTAGTTGTTCTGTCTGCATGACGATACGGCACTCCTTGAGCGGACGGGTGCCCCGGAATGGACAAACTCCGACCCACCTTCTTAATCCTAGGTCTTGATTGGTTTTGATCGCTCATCAAGACCACACATCGAAGCGTCTCTGGAACAAAAACTGGCCCTACACTCGACACGACCTGCAAAGCGCAATCATCGGGGGGGCATTCTATGTTAATTGTCCCGGCGGACAGCCAACTGATTTGTCACGAATAACCTTTGTGAGAACAGTCTGACCTAGACTTAAGGGTGTGCAACGTCCGAGCACCATTTTGACGTTGAACCTCTTCATCACCGTTCTCACTCAAACCCGGTGGCAATTGTTGTGACGATTACACAAGCCAAAACCGTAATGGCTGTCTCCCCCGAGTCGAAGGTCCTGCGACAGATAAATCGTCTACTGACAACGTTTGGTTACGAAGTAACGACAAGTCGGGACTTGAACCTTAACAGCCTGCAGTATCCGTCTCCGCAATTCTTGATCGTGGACAACGAGTCCCTGGATGATCAATTGCGACCACTGGTGGGGTTTCGAGAGCAGCATCCAGCCCCGTATCCCTATGTCCTACTTCTGAGATCGGAAACCCTGAACCACGAGATCATTGATGCAATTGATGCGGGTGTGGATGATTTCCTTGAGAAGCCACTCAATAACGCCGAGGTCTTAGCGAGATTGCGCGCGGGAGCTCGCTATTTGGAGTCACGTCAAGAACGTGATGATCTGCATCAGACGGATCAGATTACCGGACTCATGACGGAAGGCGCCTTCTTCCGTGTGCTGAAAAGGCAAACTGAGAAGTCGGCTGCGACCGGTTGTTGTGTGCTCATGGAGTTGGACCACTTCCAGCACATCAATTCGGCGATTGGCTGGACCGCTTCGAAAGAGATTCTGCGTGCGGTTGCCGAGCTGTTCCGCGACCAATGCCAGGAAAACTATCTGCCTGCCAAATGGCAAGCCGGCCGCTTTTCCGCACTGCTTCCCGACGCGCCTCTTGATACAGCTCGCGAGTGGGCCGAGGCGGTGCGTCAGGAAATCACTGAATGCCGCTGCATTACCGAAATCGAATCGGTCAGGCTGACCGCCAGTGTTGGTATCGGTGTCTGGCGTCCAGGATCGGATACGCCCTCTGACCTACTCAAGCGAACCGAAACCGCACTCGAATACGCCATCGATGGCGGTGGCAATTGCACGATTGCGACAGCCGACGTTGAGAGCGGAAACGACAACTGGCTGGACGAACAGCTGTTCGCCAATGCCAAGGCCGGTGACATCATGACGCCTTCACCGTTGCTCCTGGACAGTATCGAAACGATCGCCAACGCCACCCAGAAGTTGAAGCACTCAAATCTCGACGCGGCACCCGTCGTTGATGACCAAGAACGATTGGAAGGCGTCGTTCGAGCAAGAGACCTGGCTTCAAGCTCGAGTGTACAAGCCGTGCAAAACAACCCGGTGCGGGCACTCATGACCGATCGAATCGCGCGTGTTCGCGAAGAAGCACCCATGGCCGCCGTCATGCAACATTTCTATGACAGTCCGATCGATCTGGCCGTGGTTGTTCGGGACGAAAAGCCTGTTGGCCTTATCACGCAAGAGGATCTCGCGGATCTCGTACCGCCCGGCGAACTGGAAGCCCCGGATCCAAGCCCACGCAGTGCGGGCATTGACCCTGACGTTACCGTTTCGCGCGAATCCCTACTCAGAGATTTGCGAATGTCCTCCGTTCAAGGCCTGAATCTAGGAGACAACGCCCAGTGTCGATGATCGACCTCCCGGACCATGACTCCGACCTCATCTCACAACTGGGGTTGGACGAGAGTTTTCGTCCGCCAGAAGTCCAAAGCCTCGAAGAGACCGGACTTGGGCCAACCTTACTAGAATCGCTCGTCTGCAAACATCTTCTTACGGTCGGATCCGATAGCGGCCGACGGATCGCCGATGTGCTGTGCCTGCCGTTCGGGATCCTGGAATCGATCTATCAACAATTGCGCGTTCGCAAGATCCTGTCGCACACGGGATCCGCACCACTGAACGATTGCATTTACGTGTTGACCGAAGACGGACGCGTACACGCACGCGCCGAAATGGAGGCCTGCTCGTACGTCGGACCGGCCCCCGTGCCGCTGGAAGACTATCTCAACTCGGTCGACGCCCAGACGATGCGAGCCGAATCGCCCAAGCGAGCCAAACTGTTGCAGGCGTTTTCGGACATCGTTATCGACCCAGAACTTTTCAACAAGATCGGCCCCGCCATCAATCGCGGAAAAGGCATGTTCCTCTATGGACCTCCCGGCAACGGCAAAACCACCCTCGCTCGCCGGATCACCGCGTGCTTTGAACAGACGATCTTGATCCCCTTCACGCTGATCGAAGACGGCCAGATCGTTAAGATGTTCGATGCGTCATGCCACGAACCCATCGAATCTGAAGTCAGCGGTATTCTGAAACAAGCGGAACTCGATCGACGATGGATTCGAATTCGTCGACCTACGGTTGTCGTTGGTGGCGAGTTGACGATGGACAACCTCGAGCTAACCTACGACTCGGTTAGCAAAGTCAGCCTCGCACCGCTGCAGTTAAAGAGTAATTGCGGCTGCTTCCTGATCGACGACTTCGGTCGACAGCGAATCGAACCCGGTGAGTTGCTCAACCGCTGGATCATTCCGCTCGAGAATCGTATCGACTACCTGACACTGATTACGGGAAAGAAGATCCAAGTTCCGTTCGAACAGCTGATCATCTTCTCCACGAACCTCGAGCCCTGCGATCTGGCTGACGATGCCTTCCTGCGGCGGATTCCATACAAGATTGACGTGAGTGACCCAAGTCCTGAAGAGTTCCACGAACTGTTCCGACGAGTTGCGGGCTCGCTTGGCGTAGAGTACCGATCTGAAACCGTCGAGTACCTGATCCAAACTCATTACCAAGACAAAGGACGTGCCCTCCGACGCTGTCATCCGCGGGACCTGCTGGAACACATCGAGAGTTTCTGCGAATACAACGAAGTCCCATTCGAGATGTCAGAGGACAATCTGGACCGCGCGGTGCAAGTCTACTTCACCGTCGTCTCGGGCGAATAGCACTCAGGTCGCACCTCTCTCGACTCACCGAACGCTCGCCAAATCGGCGCGTTGGCATTGATCTTGTGAGTGGCGCGACGCGCAGACGGGAGGGCGAGGCTCCTGCCGAGCCGCAAAACGCATTCGGCTCGGCAGGAGCCTCGCCTCCCCAAAATGCCCTTGCTGCCCAACACAAGCCTGAGGTTTGGCTTAAGATTAGGCGGTTTTGATAGAGTGCCTTAACCAGTTTCCCGAGGAGTCAAAGGATGGACCAGATGCTGAAGAGATCCGTTCGCTGTTGGTCGGTCGCCATCGCGTGCGCTTTACCCGGTCTTGCGATGAAGACCGTCATGGCAGCCGAACTCCGCGAATGGAAAGACTCAACCGGCACGTTCAGCGTTGAGGCTGAGTTCGTGAAGTCCGAAGGCGACAAGGTTCATCTGAGACGAGCCGATGGGGGTTCAGCGGATCAGGAGTTCATCCGGTCGCTCGGGAGCTCGAACGGACCCAAAACGGCAACCAGAAGTCAGTTGAGCGGAAAGCCCACGGAACTGAAAAACGACGACGGCACGGCTGCGGGCAAGAAGAGCTTGCCTCGAGGCATCGCTTCGTCTTTCAGTGTTGACCAAGAGGGGACTTATATCACAGCAGTGAGGATCCATGGTGCGCGCTACGGCTATGCACGACCGCCCAAAGAAGATTTTGTCATCTCGTTGTGCGATTCGGACTTCAAACCGATTGCGGAATTCGACTACCCATATTCGAAGTTTCAGAGAGGCGCTCAGAAATGGGTAACGTTGAATGTCAGGCCAACCGAAGTGCCTCAGAACTTCATCATTTGCCTAAACTTCAATGCCGAGCAAACCAAGGGAGTCTATGTCAGCCACGACGGTGAGGGTGAGTCGCCTGTCGGCCTTCCCAACAAACCTGCCGGCCGGTTCAACGGCGGCGACTGGATGGTCCGCGTCAAAGTCGATCGTCTCAAATCCGGTGGCTGATGCAGCGCACTGGCCACGGTCAGTTGTCGGGCTCAAAATCGGTATCGGGTTCCGACAGGTCCAGGGCCTTGATCCAGGCATTCCTAAAACAGACTTCGTGTCCTTCGCACTGCAATTTGAGGCCGCCCGGCACATCGGTAATTCCTCGGCCTCCGTCATTGCCGCCATCGAGTCCCGAGTTAGCGCCTCCCCATACCTTGGTGATGGCCTGATTCTCGTGCACCTTCTTGCCGTTGAAATACATGGTCACCAGCGCCTTCTCGGATCTCTTACCGTCGTCGAATCGCGCTGCGCGAAATGTGATGTCATAGGCGTTCCACTTTCCAACACCGTTGTACGCGTGATAGGGTGACTCCGTTTCGTTGATCACCGCACCCATACCGTGCTTTGACTTGTCACCATCGAGGATCTGAATTTCGTACCGATTCTGCAGGTAGACACCGCTGTTGCCACCTCTTTTCAGCACCAGGAACTCGATGTGTAAGCGAAAGTCACGGTACTTCGTCTTGGTCACAATGTCGGCAGTCCCATATTTGCCATCGGCTGCGGCCGGATCGTCAGACATAACGACTGTCCCGTCATCCACGGGATCGTCGACAACCTTCCATTTGATCGGCAAGGAAGAGCTGAATCGGGGCCCTTCCCAGTACGTCCATTTCTCGTCCAACATCGCTCGTGAGCCGTCCATGATGACTTCCGCGTCCGGCAGCGGAGGTGCCCCGACACCGACGTCCGCCACCGAAGATCTTGTGAAACAACTGATCAGGAACAGCACGAGGACAAGTCGGTCTAGCGTTTGCATGGCAGATTCCTACTTTCGAGTTTCAACTTCCAAGTCCAGAGTTTAAAGGCCCACGTTCTCGGATCCAAGCTTTCGATTAAGGTCTTTGGCGTGCACGTTTCGGCATCGACTCGCAGCCTGTCGCCGTGGCCGTTCAAGATTGCGGCCGACAGTCAACACCTGACGTGGCCGAAGTAAACGCCTATGATCATGAGACTTAGCCGGTAATTTGGCGGGATGAGATTGCAAAACGCCGGTCAGATCAGCGATACTGCTGGTTGAGAAGATCCGGTGAGAATCCTGCCTCTTCTGCCTTCCAGCAAACGAGATCACGATGCATCTGCGTCTCATCTTTTGTCTCGCAATCACGATAGCCACCGAGCTTGTTGTCGGTCATGCAGCACTGGCTGTCGCACCGGCTGAAGTCAACTTCGCGCGTGAGATTCAACCGATCTTCGCAAAACACTGCTTCAAGTGTCATGGCCCAACCGAAAGCGAAGGTGGGTTGCAGCTGGATACGCGCGAAGCGGCACTCGCCGAACTTGACTCTGGCAGCTTGGCGATTGTCCCGGGCAACGTCGCTGACAGCGAGATCATTCAGCGACTGACGACTGACGACGAAGATCTGAGAATGCCGCCCGAAGGGAATCCACTTTCGGATAAAGAAGTTGAACTCATCAAGAAATGGATCCAACAGGACGCTCCCTGGTCGGAGCATTGGGCATTTCGAGGGGTCGAGCAACCGAGTGCACCGATTCCACCGCAAGAGGCGTGGGTCCGCAATCCGATTGATGCCTTCATTCTGCGCCGCCTCGAAGCGGCCGGGCTGCAACCGGCACCTCAGGTCGACAAGGTTGGGCTGATTCGACGTGCCTACTACGATCTAGTCGGCCTGCCACCTTCCCCTCAGGTGATCGACAACTTCTTGGCCGACGATGCTGACGATGCCTTCGAAAAAGTCATCGATCGATTGCTCGCATCGGATCATTACGGCGAGAAGTGGGCTCGCCACTGGCTGGATCTGGTCCGCTATGCGGAGACAAATGGTTACGAGCGAGACGGCCGCAAGGAATTGATTTGGAAGTATCGCGACTACGTGATTCGCGCCTTCAACCAAGACAAACCCTTCGACCGATTCATTCGCGAGCAGATCGCGGGCGATGAGTTACTGGACAAGGATGCCGACAGTATCATCGCCACAGGATTCTATCGGCTAGGTCTCTGGGACGACGAACCGGTTGATCGACTTAAGGCTCGCTACGATTACCTCGACGATATTCTGCGAACAACGAGTGAGAGTTTTCTTGCCATGACACTTGGCTGTGCGCGATGTCACGATCACAAGATCGATCCGGTCGCGCAAAAAGACTACTACTCGATGCTCTCCTTTTTCTCAGATATCTCACCCCACGGCAAAGATAAAGCAAACCATGTATTGATCACCGCGCCGAAGGTCAAGGCAGACTTCGAGCGTCGCTTTGCGAAAAAACAGACACGCGAGAATCAGCTGCAGTCGCAAATCGAAGAACTCGAAAGTCAAATCGTGGCCGCGATCAAGGCCAAACATCCTAACGTGCGTATTCGAGCTGGCCTCGAAGCGGGCACACCGGTGCTGGCCGATTCGAAAAAGCACGGACAGACATGGCAATACACCTACCAGCAACCGCCGCCCAATTGGTTTGAGATCGCCTTTAACGATGGCCAATGGCAACAAGGACGAGGCGGTTTCGGCGCGAAGGGAACACCGGGTTCTGTCGTGCGAACGAACTGGCAGAGCAGCGACATCTGGCTTCGACGAGACTTTCGACTCGACGCGATTCCGTCCAACCTGACGCTCAATATTCATCATGACGAGGACGCCGAGATCTACCTCAACGGTAAACTGATTGCCAGTTTCAAAGGATACACGGTTGCCTACAAGCAAGTTGACGTCACAGCCGAAGCCTCTGATGTCCTTCAGACGGGACGCAATACCCTGGCCATCCACTGCAGGCAGACCGGAGGTGGGCAATACATTGACGCCGGTCTGTTGGTCGTTGAAGACGGATTCTCAACCGAACAGTTGGTGGCAACTTTTG
>CAJHYQ010000496.1_pt1 | contig 73751 bp, 43 predicted proteins | sample 9198721 | NCBI WGS metagenome assembly CAJHYQ01 (sample SAMEA7708357, study PRJEB35096) | sediment metagenome | biome: marine neritic benthic zone biome [ENVO:01000025]; feature: sediment [ENVO:00002007]; material: shallow marine sediment [ENVO:03000034] sea grass bed [ENVO_01000059] ... | reverse complement strand
TTGCCCGTCAATCTTTCGTCGGCATCGGTGCCGTACAGCGTGTCGCCAATTACGGTCGGTTCATCCAGTGGACCGGGCAGCGGGCGACCGGCCAGTTCGGCGACCTGCGCCGTATCATATTGACTATCGAAGATCGTAAAGTCGGTGATCCGCCCGTCAAACTGATCCCAGGTGTCGTAGGGTCGGCTGTCCTTGCGAGCCCAGGTGTTGGCACCCACGGCTAGATTCTCGGGATTGGCTTCGATACCCTGGTCGAAGTCAGATTCCCAATCGGCCATACGACCGTCTAGGTAGACCCAGAAGCCGTCGTCACCAAAAGTGACGGTGAGGTGGTGATCTTCTCCGGCTGAAACGGATCCATCAGCAGTTCGTAGCCAAACGGATTCCGTGGCACTCTGCAGCCGCACCTTAATGCGTCCGTCGTAGACAAAGGCGGTCAGGTGTCCGCCGTCTTGATTGCCGGATGCGTCCTTGGAGAACAAGGCTTGTTTGCCATCAACCCGATCTGCCGTGAAAGTCAGGGCGATCGTGCCGTTGGCCAGCGCTAAATCGTCCGAGTGCTCGATCTCAATGTGGCCGCCACGCTCTCCATTGAAGTCGACAGCTCCATTGATGCCAAGCACGGCACCCTCAGGTAAATCGCCATCGTTAACTTCTGGTGTCGGGGCGGGCGTACCGTCATCGGCTACCGAAGTGTAGACCCGTGGTGTGATCGCTTCGTCAAGTTGGTCGATGCCCTCGACAATGCCGTGATCAACCTTGTTGACTTCGAAATCGTTGCGGGTGACCAGGTCGCCGAAGACGGTAATCGTGCCCAACAAGTCCTTGTTGTGAGCCCCGCCACCGTTACCCTGGTTCGACCAGAGGTGGAGCACGGTGGAGTCGATGATGCCGTCCATGTCACTGTCTTGATGCTCGATGCGATAGACCTCGGTGGTATGGCCTTCGATCAAGATCTTGTCGCCTTCAGCACGGCTGAAGTCCCAGATCACATCGTTGCCAATGCCGTCGACCCAGTGGTCGTGGACATTGTTGTTCTCGCCGGCCACACCGTTCATACCCCATTCGATCGTGCCATCATCGTTGACATGCTTGAGGATGATGTCTCGTTTGGCGTTGATCAGAGTGCGGAAGTAGAAGGTGTCGGCACCGTCGCCACCGATGAGGACGTCATCGGCCTCGATCGGCTGATAGGGATAGAGCGTTCGCGTTCTGTCGTTGATCTCGTCATCGGGATCATCGTTACTGTTGTAGTTCTGGGCGATCACTGGCTCACGACCATCGGCGTAGCTCATGATCATGTCGTTGCCCGCACCACCTTCCAGGCGATCCTCGCCATGTCCGCCATTCAGCATGTCGGCTTGGTCGGTGCCGATGATCACATCGTCACCATAGCCGCCGTTGACGTTGCTGCCGCGGAGCGTCTCGTCGGCATCGGTGCCGTACAGCGCGCCGTCCATCACCGTCGGTTCATCCAGTGGTCCGGGCAATGGGCGATCGGCCAGTTGGGCCAATTCGTTGTAGTCCATCTGGCTGCCATAGACTGTGAAGTCGCTGATGCGACCTTCAAACTGGTCCCAGGTATCGGAGGGACGGTCGGCTTTGCGAGCCCAAGTGTTGGCTCCGATGGCGAGGTTTTCACTGTTGGTCTCCAGACCTTGAGTGAAGTCGGTGTTCCACGCCGTCATGCGACCATCCAGATAGACCCAGAAGCCATCTTCACCGAATGTGACAGCAAGATGATGTTCGCGACCTGCTTCGACCTCACCGGCTTTCAGCCAGACCGAACGTTCCGTGCTCTGTAGCCGCACTTCAATTCTTCCGTCACGAACGAAGGCCGTCAGGTGTCCGCCGTCCTTATAGCCGGAGGCGTCTTTCGAGAACAGAGCCTGTCGATCGTTGACGTCGTCAGCCAAGAATCGCAGTGCGATCGTGCCGTCGGTCAAGGCCAACCGATCGGTGTGGTCGACTTCGATGTGATCGCCACGTTCACCACTAAAGTCGAGTGTGCCGTTGAAGCCGAAAACGGCTCCGTCCGGCAGATCGCCATCGTCAACTACCTCAGGTGTGGGAGCGGGAGTCCCATCGTCTGCCACCGAGGTATAGACTCGCGGTGCAAGGGCTTCATCAAGTTGATCGATCGATTCAACAATGCCGTAATCGACTTTGTTGACAGTGAAATCGTCACGTGTGACGAGATCACCAAAGACCGTGATCGATCCAAGCAGGTCTTTGTTGTGAGCGCCGCCGCCGTTGCCCTGGTTGGACCACAAGTGCAAGACGGTCGAATCGAGCATGCCATCCATGTCGCTATCCTGATGCTCGATGCGATAGACCTCGGTCGTATGACCTTCGATCAAGATCTTGTCACCTTCAGCGCGGCTGAAATCCCAAATTACTTCGTTGCCAATGCCGTCGACCCAATGGTCGTGGACATTGTTGTTCTCGCCCGCCACTCCGTTCATGCCCCATTCGATCGTGCCATCATCGTTGACATGCTTGAGGATGATGTCTCGCTTGGCATTGATCAGCGTGCGGAAGTAGAACGTGTCTGCGCCAGCACCGCCGACGAAAACGTCGTCAGCTTCAATTGGCTGATTGGGATATAGGGTACGGGTAGATTTGTTGATTTCACCGTCCGGATCGTCCGATAAATCGTATTGCTGAGCGATCACGGGCTCGCGACCATCCGCATAGCTCACGAGCAAGTCATTGCCGTCGCCGCCTTCCACGCGGTCTTCACCATGTCCGCCGCGGAGGACGTCATCGCCCGTAGTGCCCATGACTACATCATCACCGTAACCAGCATCGACGTTGGTGCCAGTGAGACTTTCGTCTGCGTCAGTGCCGTAGAGCGTCCCGTCAATCACCGTGGGTTCCGTCAACGCTGGATCGGGTTCGTAGCCGGCAAGTTTTGCGACCGTCTTTTGGTCGTATTGCTGATCAAAGATTGAAAAGCCTTCGATTCGTCCGTCGAAGCGGTCATAGGTCTTAAACGGTTTGGCCTCAGTTCGGCTCCACGCATTAGCGCCAATCGCCAGGTTTTCATTGTTCGACTCGAGGCCTTGCGTGAATTCCGTATTCCAAGCGGCCATGCGTCCATCCAGATAGACCCAGAAGCCATCCTCGCCAAAGGTAATTGCCAAGTGATGTTCTTCACCGGCTGCGATCGATCCGGCCTTGAGCCAAACCGAGCGTTCAGTACTTTGCAGCCTCACCTCGACTCGTCCATCCTTGACAAAGGCTGTCAGATGGCCGCCGTCCTTGTAACCAGAGGCATCTTTCGAGAACAACGCGTGACGCCCATTCACATCGTCAGCGGTGAAGGTTAGAGCTACGGTTCCTTCGCGCAGATTCAAACGATCGTGATGCTGTACTTCAAGATGATCCCGCTCGCCATTAAAGTCGAGTAGACCCGCGACGCCGAAAACGGAGTCCGGTGCCGGGTCGCCGTCACCGGCGGGCGGCATGGGAGGAGGTGACCCATCGACGGGTGTTCCCATGCGTGGTGAGATCGCCTCGTCCAATTCATCGATGGTGTCGACGATGCCGTAGTTGACCATGGCATCAACCGAAACATCACTTTCCATGACCAAATCACCAAATACGGTGATGGTTCCCAACTGATCCTTGTTGTGAGCGCCACCGCCGTTACCTTGATTCGATTGGACGTGCAGAACAGTGGCGTCTAGCGTGCCGTCGTCGTCGGTGTCGATATGTTCAATGTGGTACACATCCACGGTATGTCCGGCAACTTCGATTTTGTCGCCTTCGGCCCGGCTAAAGTCCCAAACGACTTCGTTGCCGAGACGATCTACCCAGTGATCATGCACTTCATTGTTTTCGCCAGCGACGCCCTTCATGCCCCAATTGATCGTTCCATCATTGTTGACGTGCTTAAGAATGATGTCCGGTTTCGCGTTGATCAAAACCTCAAATCGGAACGTATCGGCGCCGTCACCGCCGATCAGTACATCATCACCTTCAATCGGCTGATTCGAGTAGTAGGTCTGCGTCCGTCGGTTGATCTCGCGATCGGGATCGTCCCCGGACGAGTACTGCTGAGCGATCCTCGGTTCGCGGCCATCGCTACGGCTGACGAGCAAGTCGTCGCCCTTGCCGCCTTCGAGGCGATCTTCGCCGTGGCCGCCGTCGAGAACATCATTACCGTCGGTCCCGACGATCGTGTCGTCACCGTAGCCGCCGTGGACTTCATTGCCCATCAACATTTCGTCGGCATCAGTGCCTTGTGCTCGGCCAGCGGGAGCCATCGGATCGTCGGTCGGCATCGGACCGTCGGAATACATCAGCTCACCACTTAACATCGCCCAATCCGAGACTTGCTCGAATTCTTCGACTTCGATGGGAGCTGCGTCGAGAGTGTCCAGCTGATCGGCTTCCATCGCCGCCAACTCTTGGGCGGCTTCAGCAAGCGGGGTTCCGCTGAACAGTGTTCGGTCTTCGAGTCGCGCGAACTCGGTGTGAACTGTTTCGGCCGGTGACGACTCGCAATGAGCGTCTGAGCTCTGGAGTGTGCGCGCACCCCATCGCTCGAGGAGGGTAGAGAGGAGATTCATGATGTCACTCAAAAGATGTGGACTCGGTGCTACTCAAACCTACTTCGAAAACGCAAACTATGCGTCGGGTATCCGCACGATTTGCGATGAGCACCGCACTTTGAGTCGAAATCACTCAGCTTGTCGATTCAGCATCAACCACGATTCCTTGTTGATTCACGCACGAATCTGCGCTTTTGTTCGCAAATCGATTCGCGGATCGCGGTGACATCGAAAGGTTGTTTCTCAGAGGATTTTTCCGCTGAAATATTCACACGCCCCTCAATCGAACCATTTGGGCAGGCATTTCATCGGTCTACTTTTTCAAGTCTCTGAGAAGAAAGCCTCGTCAACTATTTGACAAGGCGAGTCTCCTGCCGAGCCGAATGCGTGTTGCGGCTCGGCAGGAGCCTCGCCGCCTCGCCCTCCCAGTACTGCAACTCGTCAGGGATTAAGATCAAGGGGAAGAGGCTGAGCGTGCCTTAGTCTATTGCGAGGCTCCGAACGCTTTCGCGAATTCCGCGGAAAACGCCCTGGGTGCTTTGAGTTGCTTGAGTATCTGAGAGTTTTTCCCCAGCCGATTCACAACCGCTGCCCGCACACGATTGGCTTGCAGTGGCGAGATCAGGCCAAAACGCTCAATGAGCTGGCGATCAAACCGCTCTTTCGGGCGCTGACCAAGCAACTTGAAGAAGTACAAAAAGGACGCACTGGCCACCCTGATGGTGCATCCACTTGAAGTCGTATAGAAGCCGTGTGAATCGAATAAATCAGCGGGAAAAGCATGTTGTTTGTAGGTTACATAGACACAATCATCACGCCTTCCGCGACGGTGTACATGAATGTCGAAACGGGGCAGGCATAAGTCGCTGGCTACAGCTCGACCATTGCCATCGGTCTTGATCGCGGTCAAACGCTTAACGCGCTTATCCGACAGAATCTCACCCGCACTCGTCTCACGAATCAAATCCATTCGGGCATACTCGAGCGATTTGATGCCTGGATTGCGTGAAAACAGCCCGTAATCGTGTCGGGCGAGGAGTCTCTCAAGCGCTGGAATGTCATGCAGGAAGACTCCGACATCGGTATCGCTATGACGTCGATAGAATCTGCCCAGATGAGCGGCAATGGCCATTCCACCTTCGAGATACCAGGCAAACTCAGTATCCCGCAGCACGGACGCCAGCTGGTCCAGATCCGTCTGGTACCTGTTGATGACTTCTTGGCTCGGGTTTTCGATCGGATTTCGCCGATTTTTGACGAGATCGTAGCGATCGTCAGGCGTCGAAACGACTTGGAATGACTTGAACAGTGACATCATTTCGACCTCCCGCGGACACGATGGTCCGGTTCTAACAATCGTATCGGTTAGAGGGGTCGCTTAGTTTAGCGAGTTTAGAGGGATCTCTCGGTTGGTGGGCTGGCAATGCAGGCGGTCGGCGACACCTATCGGCTCAATCGCTCGTTGCCGTTGATTGTGGAGAGTGCCTGGTACAACTCCAGATCAATGTCTTCGCTGATGAATTCGACATGCCCATCGCCGAAGCAGAAGTTGGCGCCGCCGCCGTGGTAGCTTCCAAAAGCGCCGTTTTGGCGTTCGAGCGTAACACCTGCGCCGGGCCGTGTATTGAGCAGATTTCGAGTGTTGCGAAGGCAATCCGCGTTGACAAGTGTGTAGCTCCACGTGTTCGACGATTCCCAAGTATCAGACAGGACGACTTCGCCCAACATCATCGTCCGTGAAAGGCCGTCGCGGATCTGCTTGATTTTGCGTGACGTGACATAAAGGAACATTCCGTTGTTGTCGAATTTCGTTTCATGCAGAGGTGAATCTGGTCCAAGCGATCCGTTGACAAACGCATAGCTCGATGTCGCTGCCTTCACCGGCGCATACACGTTGCTGATGCTTTCGGATGGGTCGCTTGCACAGACGAAGACGTCGATCCGCTGTTTGATCGCACGACACTTGCGTCTGTTTCCGTACCAATACAGATCGTCAACATTACGATTCCAAAGCCCGCCGTTGTTGATATCGATCTGTTGGTAAAGCTTGTTCTCTTCAAGTTGTGGAAGGATGACGACGAATCCGCTAGCGCCAGTTTTTTGCTCGGGAGTCAAACCACGTCGACATACTTTGTGCGTCATCAGGTCACCGGTGTCATCACAACCGATTCGCCCTGGCGGGAATTCTCGGAATAATGTCTCGTAGTTCGTGATCGCAACTCCAACCTGTCTTTGTTTGTTAACGCAGGTAATTCTTCGAGCCGATTCACGTGCGGCGTTCACCGCGGGCAGAAGAATCGCGGTTAGTACACCAATCACCGAGATAACCACAAGCAGCTCAACCAACGTGAACGCATTGGATCGTCTGCTCTGCATGGAATTGGATGGAGACGGAAGTCCCATCGACGTAAGGTCACTGACGAACGCAAAGAAATGGAGCCGCTTGTCGTTCGCGACCGCTTAGCAGCTCATCATACCAGTTCCGTACGCGTTCAATTGTTTCTATTTGCACAAAATCGTCGCCGGTCGCAATAGAATAGAGCCTTCACGACATCGTGCAATTGGGTCAATGGATAAGCGGCACGGAGATTCTTGCTTAAGCTCGAATGACGATTCATCAGAGGGGATGGATCGGCAATCGTTCGCTGCGCAGTATCGAGCCGCCTACGCACGTCTCTGGCAGATTGCCACAGGCATGACCGGCGATCGCGCGCACGCCGAAGATATCGTCCAAGAGGCGGCGGTCATAGCGCTCAAAAAGGTTCACACCTTCGATCCGAACGCAAGCTTTGCTGCTTGGATGGCTGCAATCGTTCGGCGATGTTCCCTGAACTATATCCGAAAGCTCCGAAATCGAGCTACAGCACCGACTGACCCCGTTGTGCTCGATCAAAGCGGTTTCACCACGCAAGAAAACTCCTACCCGGCTCAACCTGTTAGCGAGCGGGGCATCTTGCGCGAAATGCAAACGGAGTTCGACGACCAGGTGTTACATGGCCTGAATTTGTTAACCGACGTGGCACGCTGCTGTTTGCTATTGCGCGTTGTTCAGCAGTTAAGCTACGCCGAGATTTCCGAACTCATGCAGATCTCAGCGGGAACTGCAATGAGTCACGTTCACCGTAGCAAGCAGATTCTGCGAAAGCACATGCAAAGCATGGATGCTACTCAACAAGATTCATGACACGCGACGAACATTCAAAGATCGAACAACAACTGCAGGCTTATCAGGATGGACTCCTGAATGAGACAGATCGTGCGGTGTTCGAGAGGCTGCTTCGCGAACGGCCTGAAGTGGTCGCAGCGATCGAGCTGCAATCCGAGGTTGACGATTCGTTGCGACGCCTATTTCAGCCGCCACCGCCACTCGATGACGTTGTCAGCAAAGATGGACCGTTGAGTCATGTAAATGGTGTGCCGCGCTTGAGAACTCGACGGTCTGCAGGCTGGGTCGCGGCTCTCGCGACTGTCGCTGCCGTGGCCTGGGCCATTGTCGCCTGGCAGTTGCAGTTTGGTGGCGACTCGAACGACGAGCCGTTCTTTGAACCAAGGCCGCTGGTAGAGATCTATCACGAGACAATCGCCCGAGGCTTCAAACCCTATTACGAATGTCGCGATGACGAGCGCTTTGCCTTCACGTTTGAGCTGCGTCAGGGACGGCGACTGCGCTTGGCACAATTACCAGCTGGGAGACAAATGCTCGGTCTCTCCTATTCCGGTGGGATTAGCAGAGACACCACCGCGATGTTGTGCACGGTCGATGGGAGGCCGGTCATTGTTTTCGTAGATCGGCTGGACGCAGATCGGCCTCAGTCGGTCGACAACGAAGTGAACATCGTTCGTCGGGAGTACGCCGGATTGGTGCTCTATGAAGTCACGCCGCATCCCGAGCAACGGATTCTTGATTTTCTTGTTGTTCCGTAGCTTAGACGCGACTCGTCGCGAAAGGTGAGACGGAGAATTCTCGCCAAAAAGAGTCTAGCTGCAAGGAATCCGCGAGTGTGTAACATCTGGTTCTTAGCCAGACCCGATGTTGCTGCGGACGGAAACGCTAGTGGATTCAAACTCTCGGACGAACTTTTGAATCGTCGAATGAACCAGCTAGCTCTCGGCTGTTTTAACGTTGGCCTTTACTACATCTGCAGCGTCTCTTGCGCGAGGGGAGTCAGAGGAGATGAGAAATATTATCTGTGTGTGCGCATGCACTCTTCTTTCCATTGTCCATATCACAAGTGTGCGGGCAGAGTTTCCACAGATTCGCTTGGAGCCGGTGGTCGAAGACCAGATCGTATCGCCGGTTGCAATCGCGCATGCTGGTGACGGTTCAAATCGGCTGTTCGTAGCCGATCAGCGGGGAATAATTCACATTTTGGATAACGGCAGCTTGTTGCCGACGCCCCTGCTGGATATTTCGTCGCGGCTTGTGCCCGAGCGGGACAACTTCGACGAGCGAGGATTGCTAGGACTGGCGTTTCATCCAAACTTTGGCAACGACGGGATGGCTGGCAGCGATAAGTTCTACGTCTACTACAGCGCGCCACAACCCAATGGCAATCCGAACGATCCGGTCAGTCCAGTTGATCACCAAAGTGTGATTGCCGAATACTCAATGATGGCGGGTGCCCCCAATGTCGCCGATCCCGCATCCGAACGAATCATGCTGACATTTGATCAACCCCAATTCAATCATGATGCGGGCTTTGTTGGATTTGGACCTGATTGCATGCTGTATATCACGACGGGCGATGGCGGTGGTGGTGGAGACGACGAGCCCGGACACACAGGGGGTGGCCCAGGTGATCCCACCGGCGGCTTGGGCAATTCTCAAGACCTGACAAGTCTTCTCGGTAAAGTCTTAAGGATCGACGTCACCGGGAACGGCGCTCCCGGTGGACAGTATGGTATCCCCGGCGACAACCCGTTTGTGAACCAAGCCGCAGTCCGGCAAGAGATCTATGCCTACGGTCTGCGAAATCCTTGGCGAGCGTCCTTTGATGATGGACCGGGTGGCACAGGACGACTGTTCGCCGCGGACGTCGGGCAGGGCGATGTGGAAGAGATCAACGTGATCCAAGCGGGTGAGAACTACGGCTGGCGGATTAAGGAAGGTACGTTCGACTTCGACGCATCGGTGGCGCCTGATCCTGCGGCGACGTTGGTCGATCCGATTGCTCAGTATGCTCACCCGGGTTCAGAAAACGGGTTGCTGGAAGTCGGGCTATCGGTGACGGGCGGTGTTGTCTATCGCGGCGATCGATTTCCCGAATTGCAGGGCAAGTATTTGTTTGGCGATTGGAGCACTCAGTTTTCGCAACCCGAGGGCACCTTGCTTGGACTGGAGGAAACAACACCTGGCAATTTTGAGCTCTCGGTGCTGGACGTGGAAGGCGGAAACCCCATAGATGAGTTCATTTTGGCGTTCGGCGTGGACGAGGAGGGTGAGGCGTACGTGGCGACAAAGCGGACGCTCGCCGCGAGTGCACTTGACCCCGATTCCGGTTTGCCAACGGGCCGCATCTATCGCATCGCGGTGGTGCCGGAGCCGTCCGCGATGATGATGTCTACTGGAGCGTTTTTACTCTTGCCGCTGCGAGGAATTCGCCGCCGATTCGTCTCGTCAAATCGACCGTGTTGAATCCTCTCACCCTGGCGATTGGGGGTGTAGCGTTGACACAACAACCGTTTGAATCACACGACGTGAATTGTCAACGTTCACCCCCCTGTTTGCCGTCGGCTGAGGGTTCACAAGGGATTCTGAGCTATGCTTTAGACTGACGCGTCGGCCAGGTCTCATGCTAATGAGGACCCGCTCTTGGGAGCCCTGCCGAAAACGAGTGAAACGGCGGGATCTTGCGGCAGTCTTGTTGCCGCTTCCTTGGAGGACTCCGATTGAATCAGACATCGGTGCCGACCAGATTCGCCCTGGGGCAGGTGTTTCTGCTGTTGGGTGTGCTCACGTTCGCCAAGATGCTGGGATTCATTCCCGATCAGGACGAACGCATCATCGCCGGTCGAGTCGCGGTCTGTGAAGCGGTAGCGATGAATACGGCCGAGCTCGTTAGCCAAGACAAAACCAAACAGCTCGATACGACGCTGGAGCGTGTGGTTGAGCGTAGCCCGGGAATGCGGTCCGCTGGCGTTCGGAAACGGGGTGGAACACTCATCGCCAGGGCGGCTAATCACCAAGCCCGTTGGAAACCCTTGGCCAGCGATCGGTCCAGCGATCGGTCCAGCGACGTGCAGATTCAAATACCGATTTGGATCGGCCAGCAACGTTGGGGACGAATCGAATTCTGTTACGAGCCGCTCGCGTATTCTGGCAAGTACGCCTGGCTGTTGAATCCTTGGATCCTTCATACGGTGTTCGTTCTGGCGGCCTCGTATGTCGCGTTCACGCTTTACCTTGGCAGGAGATGTCATTCGTTCGCGTCGCCGGCTCCGCCCAGTCGCTCGCCAGCAGCAGCAGCCTCCAGCCCGGATCGCCAAGCGCCCGACGGGCAATTTGATCTACGACAGGCTTTGGGCCGTTCGGCACCGGGTCGTGAGGATGGCTACGTGCAAGCGATGAACGGCTCGGAACGTTCCTCACTTCCAACGTCACTTCCGAGCAACGGATCCGGTGACGCCCAGCCGATCACGTCGAGTCTTGCGACGCGGGATCCGGTGTTCCGTGAAATCGTCCACGGTTTCGTGGAAAGCTTGGGGGTAAAGATCCTGGAGGTGCATGCGGCCTGGGAACGCCGCGATCTGCAAGAAGTCGCTCGACTTGCACACTGGATTAAGGGATCCGGCGGTACTGTTGGCTTTGACGACTTTACCCACCCCTCAATTAGGCTCCAAGAGGCTGCCCAACAGGACAACTTAGCTGAGGTTGAGGCGGTGATCGCCGAAATCATAAGCCTCTATCAGCGCATCAACACTTCTTCGGCCAATGTCTTGCGCGAGGACGCACTCGCCTAAGGGGATGCCGAAGCGGGCAAAGGCGCATAGGTCTTACGATGCGACCTCCCCGGTCGCAATCTGCGGTCTGCACATCTGATTCAATCGGCACTGAACCAACCAGTCCGTCTGCTTGCTCCATCTGAAGTAGACTTGCGCAGGGCAGATCTTTTTGTGTCTATCAGGAAGCGATTCAGATGAGCGACAGCACGACGTTGACGACTGATGCCACCGGTTCGGCAAGTGAGAGCTGCTACCGATCCATCGATCCGTCTGTGGCACCGGATTCGGCCGGCGATCCAACGAGCGACGCCAGCACCACTGCACGCATTATGATTGTCGACGATGAACCATCCAGTGCCAAAATCGTCGAGCGCTATCTTCAAGATGTCGGCTATCGAGACCTCTTGAATGTTACCGAACCCACGAAAGTCATTGGCGAGATTCGGCGGTCAAAGCCCGATCTTGTTCTGTTGGACATCATGATGCCCGAGGTGGGCGGCATCGAGATTATGCAAGCGCTTCAGCGAGACCCGGACCTCCGCGATACGCCGATTATCGTGCTGACAGCCGCCGTTGATCCACAGACCAAGCTGATCGCGCTCCAACTGCGAGTCTCGGACTTCCTCAGCAAACCCGTGGATCCCCACGAACTCGTTCCCCGTGTTCGCAACGCGCTGATCATCAAAGCTCACCAAGATCATCTCGCAAACTACACACGACAAATCGAAGAGAGAGTTGCCGAACGTACCGCCGAATTGGCTGCCTCACGGCAAGAGGTCATCCTCTGCTTGGCCCGCGCTGCTGAATATCGAGATAACGAAGACGGGAATCATGTTATCCGAGTGGGCAAATATGTTGGCGCGATCGCCCGGCAACTCGGTTTCAGCAAAGAACGAGTGGAATTGTTGGAACAAGCGGCACAGCTTCACGATGTTGGCAAGATCGGAGTGCCGGATTCGATTTTGCTCAAACCAGGAAAGCTGGATGAGGAAGAATTTGAACTGGTCAAGACTCATGCATCCGTCGGTCGCAAAATCATTCAGCGACTTCCCGGTCCGGAACTCGATGTGCTCAAGCGTCATACGGAAATCGGCGCGAAGCTGCTGGAAGTGGTCCAGTCGCCGATCATCGACCTGGCGTCAATCATCGCGTTGACGCACCATGAGAGATGGGATGGAAGCGGTTATCCTCTAGGCCTTGCGGGAGAAGATATTCCCATCGAAGGACGGATGACTGCCGTCGCGGATGTGTTTGACGCGCTCAGCAACAAGCGTCCGTACAAGGCTGCATTTCCACGCAAGCGATGCTTCCAGATCCTGGGCGAAGCGCGAGGTAAACAATTCGATCCCAAGGTCCTTGATGCCTTTTTCCGCGTTGCAGATGAAGTGGCCGAAATCCAGACGGAATGGTCTGACGACTAAATGGCGATCATTCCGGTTGGCAAACGCGTGTGCCATCGAGTCCTCTAAGGCGGAAAGGCTCGTCCCTCCAATTGCTCAACGGCCGTGCGTATTTCGTCGGGCACAGGCACAGGCTTCTGTGATTGGTAGTCGAATAAGACGACCTCGCACGAGCCGTCAGCAACCGGGACTCCGGTTTGTGCATCGGCAATGTGACACTCGAGCGTTGCGCTGCCCACCGAAATCCGGGTGACACGTACGCCCGCCAGAATTTCGCCCGGATACTGCAACTGGCGGTGGTACTTCCAAGTCAGTGAGACCACGATCGCGCCCACGCCCTGGTCGCGTGACACAACTTCGACCCCTACACGCGAAGCGTACACGACCCGCGCCTCTTCAAACCACGTCAAATACGTCAAGTTGTTGACATACCCGTACGCGTCGAGGTCGCGCCACTGAATCCGCAGTTGTACCACGACGGGACAGTCTCGCAACGCCGGTGGTAGTGCGGAATTGTCGGCATTCATTGCAAAGTTCTAGTCAGAGCACGAAGAAGTTGTGCCTCGGCACAGGGAGCACCGGTTCAGGGGAACACAGGTCAGATTCTGGTGCGGGCAAGAACAAATCCGAGGCAAACACTTTTGGCAATAGTCATCACAACAGTATTTTAGCGGCGCACAGACACATGGCTCCGGCTTTGGACAATAATCATCGCAGCACCACTTGCCAACGCAATCGATACGGCAGTGCTTCAATCCCAGGTTCCGCCAGAAATTACCTGCTTCTGCGACTAACGGACTGACAACCAGGACGAGCAGCAACGACAAGAGGATTTTCCATTTCATCAGAAAACTCCTTTGTTCTGAGCGGAACCACTCAACACGTTGAGATCGCGTCGCCACAGTGCATCCCCGGCGTGAACGTGGGGAACGCTAGCGTGCGCAGCAACGTAAGGAGGAAGTGTAGGCGTGGGAATTGTGGGTGGGCCGCCGACGAGGGCGGATGACGGGGTGATACGGTTTGGATCGGAACAATCCGCAGGCCCGCTCCAGCAATTCCAAGCTTGCGGTTAAGGAAAGATCTCGAATCGACGGCCGTCTCCGAGCCGAACTGCTGGGTTCTGATCGACTTACGGTCCTGAAATACGAGGGCGAGCTCAGAGGTCCAACACCACGTGTTTGACCGATAGCCGCCGCCAGGTGTAAGTGATATGCACTTTCCCGTCGCTGGTTTGGATCACGGCCGGATACGAATAGCCGGCGCGGTTCGCCTCATTCTCGAGCGTCATTATTGTTTTCCAAGTCAGGCCATCATTCGAAATCGCCACGTTCAGCACCTGCCGACCGTTGCGACCGGCCGAGCGAGTTGAATGGTTGTAGACGAGCAACTGTCGACCGTCGGCCAGTGTCACAGCATCGGTGCCCGCATTCGGATTCGGCAAATCGATCGCGCTCATTTTGGACCAGCTCTGGCCACCGTCTTCCGACCAACTCTGGGCAACGACATTCTGTTGAGTACGACAGAGTATCTGCATACGTCCGTCAGGATAGGTCAAAATGCTGGGTTGAATTGCGTCGAATTGGCTCGCATCATTGATTGGCCCGATGACCTTCCAGGTCTTGCCGAGATCGTGTGTCAACTCAAAGTGGACGCGCCACCCTTCGTTTTCAGTACTACTTGGGCACAAGATCGATCCGTCGGCCTGTTGGATCGGCTTGTTTTTCACCGGTCCCAACAAATTTGGATTCTTTGCAAAGAGCTTGTCACTGGTACCGAGCCGACGAGGCTTGCTCCACGTAGCTCCACCATCGTCGGAGGTTACGAGCATGCCCCACCAAGTCCGTGGCGATGGACCGACTTTGTAGAAGAGCAGCAACGGGCCGCTGCGTAGCTGAAAGAGCACGGGATTCCAACAAGCATATTCCTTGTTTTCATTTTCGGAGCCGTCCGCGACTTCGATCGGCTTTGACCAACTCTTGCCATCGTGTCGAGCTATCCAAATGCCGACATCCGGGTTGTTCTCGTGTTTGCCACCAAACCAGGCGGCCACTAGGCCCTTGGGAGTTTCCACGATGGTGGACGCATGACATTCGGGCGTCTGCCGACCCTCAAGCGGGTAGATCAATTCGCCACTGACAAAACCCGGCGTTCCTGACCCGGCGACAGGCGGCAATTCGGCGCGGAGAAGCGGGGCTGAGATCAACGCAAATACGCTGCATGAGATGCTGCTGATAATGGCTGGACGCATGGAGATTGTTCTTTCCTAGGCGGGTTTCATCGACATCCATTCAGGATTGTAAAGGCCCTGTGACGCCTTGAGTACAAGCCTTCCAGGTCGTGCACCGCTCAAAAGCTGCTCTTTCTCCGGCTCGTGTCGCCTGATGGGCAGGTTGAGAGCTTGACACGCCTGGGCAAGCAAGTACGATCATACCTATCGCTGCGACCAATTGAGACTGATTCTCAAAATCATAGCTGTCATGCCGCTCGAATCAGAAAACGCACTGCTTATTCAGACCGATCGCGTGATTTGTCATTGCTACCGAGTCACCGAATCCACGATTCGGGATGCGATTGACACCCTGGGTGCGGCCAACGTTGCCGAGATCCAGGCACGCACCTGCGCTGGAGGCGGCTGTAATGCGTGCCATTGTCGGTTGCGGCGCATGTTGGCGGGGGAGTCCGCCACCTGCAGTCCCTTCGTGCTTTGCAACGAATGCGGCTTCAACACCGCCACTTGCACATGTCGCGTCGCCTAGCCCGACAGCGGGCCAGCGAGCTTACTCGGCTGGAGCGTCGCCCATTTGCTGTGCCAGATAGTTCTTCAGGCCGACACTCTCGATGAGCTGTAGTTGGGATTCGCACCAGTCGACGCTGCCCTCGGATTCGACGACCATCCGCTCCATCAGATCCTTGCTGCCGGCATCTTTTTCGCTGTGGGCGATCTGAATTGCCTCGTTGTAGGTGGCCACGCCTCGCAGCTCGAGTTTCAGTGAATTCTCAATCTGCTCTTGGGGTGTTCCACCGACCTGAATCACGTCATAGCGGGCGATTTCAGGAACGCCTTCCAGGAACAGGAGGCGGTCGATCACGGCTTCGGCGTGCTTCATCTCCTCGATCGACTCTTCGTAATAGTGGGCGGCCAGTTTGTGCAAACCCCAGTCGCGGCACATCTTCGAGTTGATGAAATACAGGTTGATCGCTGTCAATTCGATCGTCAAACCAGCGTTTAGTGCCTCGATGACCTTTTCGCTGCCCTTCATGGCAATTCTCCTTTATGCATTTTTTACCGGAGTAAGCATCTATATCTTCATCCACATTTGATCCAGTAGTAAAGTAATGGGGCCACTGACACCGCCGAACAGCTCAACGATCAAGGACCGCCGATGCCAATTCGTCTACTCATTGCCAACCTGGTTGCCTTCCTTACGTCAGCGATCGTGCTGGCGGATCGTCCAAACATTCTCGTCTTTGTGACGGACGATCAATCGCCTCTGACACTTTCGGCATACGGCAATCGAGTTTGTCAGACTCCGCATCTTGATCGCATGGTCAGCGATGGTTTGACGTTTGACGCCGCCTATCACATGGGTTCTTGGTCAGGCGCGGTATGCACGCCATCGCGTCACATGATCATGACCGGCCGCACGGTATGGCATATCCCTGATCGGCGACGGACAGGACGGCGCGCAAAGGGCGGCAAGCGCAACCCGAATCAGGACAACGAGAAGCTCGTGCCGCCCGATCTGGTCGAATACAGCATGCCAGCGATCTTCAACCGAGCCGGCTACGATACTTTTCGCACATGCAAGACTGGTAACAGCTACGATGCAGCCAATGCGCGTTTCACGATACGTCACGAGGCAATGAAACGCGGTGGCACGCCAGAAACGGGTAGCGCCTGGCATGGCGATCGAGCCATCGAGTATCTGCGGCAGCGGGTAGCCAGCAAGGACTCGGATCCGTTCCTGATGTATGTCGGATTTTCTCATCCACATGATGTGCGCGACGGTACGCCCGAGCTTCTCGCGAAGTACGGCGCCCGAAACGTGAAGCAACCGCCAACAACGGTCGACCCGAACGCGCCGCCCGTGCCGATTACCTACCTGCCTGCTCATCCATTCCACCATGGTCATCCTGGATTGCGCGACGAGGAGAAAGTTCCCGGTGTCTTCACATCGCGTACGGAAGCCACGATTCGAAACGAATTGGGACGCGAATACGCGTGTATTGAGAACATTGACACGCAGATCGGTCGCATCCTCCAGCAGCTTGAGCAAATGGGCGAGCTTGACAACACCTATGTGCTGTTCACCTCGGACCATGGGATTGCGGTTGGACGTCACGGCCTGACAGGCAAACAGAATCTGTACGAGCATACGTGGCGTGTTCCCCTCATCGTGATGGGACCAGGCATCCAGTCGGCGTCGCGTGCGACGGGCAACGTCTATTTGCTCGACATCTTGCCGACATTCTGTGATCTGGCCGGCATACCCCAGCCGGCAACCATTGAGGGGAAGAGCTTCAAAACAATTCTGGAGGGTGATTCCGACCAAGTGCGCGAAGTATTGTACGGTGTTTATTGTGGAGGGACGAAGCCGGGCATGCGCAGCGTGCGTAAGGGCGACTGGAAGTTGATCAAATATGACGTGCTCGACGGTTCAGTTCGAGAGACGCAGTTGTTTAATCTGAAAGACAATCCCCACGAGTTCCTTAAACAGCACCGTGCCCCTGAGGTCGTTTCGCTCACGGGAAATCGACCACTTGCACACCAGGTCAATCTGGCGGATGACCCAAGTTACGCAGATGTCCGTCGACAGATGGAAGCTGTTTTGCTGGCCGAACAGCAGCGGCTGGACGATCCCTATCGTCTTTGGGATCAGCAGTAATCCATCAGTTTTCGCGTGCGCGCGCATCTGTTCAGACCGCATAACTTTTGTGCCGGGCAGGAGGCAGCTAGAATGTCTTCTGATACTTGTGTTATGAGAAAACGGCCACACCAAAGGGCGATCCATGATTCTGCGATTGATCGAAGTCCGCGTCATGCAAAGAACGAAATGTGCATGGGTCATCATGATGACGCTGAGTTGCTGCATGCACCTGTGTGCCGCAGAGAAGCTCAACGTACTGTTTCTTGGTGACAACGGTCATCATCGTCCCTCCGAGCGATTTGCACAGCTGCAGCCTGTGTTAGCTGACCGAGGCATCGAGCTGGTTTACACCGACAACATCGCCGAGCTCAATCCCAAGAACCTCAGCCGTTTCGATGCACTGCTGCTTTATGCGAATATTGATCGGATCGAACCGCGTGAAGAGAGAGCACTACTGGAGTACGTTGCCGGCGGCGGTGGATTTGTACCGCTCCATTGCGCGAGCTTCTGCTTTAGAAACTCGCCCGATGTGGTGGCTTTGATGGGTGCGCAGTTTAAGAGTCACGAGACCGGAGTCTTTCGCTCGGTGATCGTGGAGCCGGATCACCCGATCATGGAGGGCTTCGGCGGTTTCGAGAGCTGGGACGAGACCTACGTTCATCACCTGCACAACGAAAAAGATCGAAAGGTCCTGGCCGTTCGAGTGGATGCAAAGGGTCGCGAGCCCTGGACCTGGGTGCGGACCCACGGCAAGGGTCGTGTCTTCTATACCGCCTGGGGACACGATCAACGGACCTGGGGAAATGCCGGTTTTCAAAACCTCATCGAACGCGGCATTCGTTGGGCATCGGGTGATGATCCTGGCACCGTTGCTGATTATCAGGTTGATCAACCTTTTCCCCTACCAACGATGACGGCCAAGCGAACGGATGTACAGCCCTTTGAGTATCTGGATGTGGGCGCGAAGATTCCCAATTACACTCCACATGCAAGTTGGGGCACCCAAGGTAGAGCTCTCTCGAGAATGCAGAAGCCGATGCCAGCTGAAGAGTCGATGAAGCACATGGTTGTGCCGGAAGGATTTCGGGTTGAGCTGTTCGCGTCGGAACCTGACATTGGCGGCAAGCCGATCTGTATGGCATGGGATGAGAAAGGTCGACTATGGATTGCCGAGACATACGACTATCCCAACCAGTTGCAACCGCCCGGTGAAGGACGCGATCGGATTCGTATCCTGGAAGATACCGATGGCGACTGGCGCGCCGATCGGTTTACCGTGTTTGCTGACAAGCTCAGCATTCCGACGAGCATCACCTTTTATCGAGGTGGCGCGATCGTGCAGGATGGCGTGCAGACGCTTTACATGAAGGACATTGACGGAGATGACGTTGCTGATCAGCGAACCGTCCTGTTTCAAGGTTGGTCACAGGGCGACACGCACGGTGGCGTCAGCAATTTTCAGTATGGGCTGGACAACTGGATCTGGGCCATGCAGGGCTACAACCACTCCCGCCCGACAGTCGAAGGCCAGATGCAGCAGGCCTTTCGCCAGGGCTTCTTTCGGTTTCGTCCCGACGGTTCTGAAATCGAGTTCATTCGGTCGACCAACAACAACACGTGGGGTCTGGGAATCAGCGAAGAGGGCATCATCTTCGGATCAACGGCAAATCGGAACCCCAGTGTTTACATGCCGATTGCCAATCGCTACTACGAACGAGTCCGTGGATGGACTCCATCCTTGGTGCTGGCCACGATTGCCGACACGCATCAGTTCGCACCGATCACGGAGAACGTTCGACAGGTCGATCATCACGGAGGCTACACAGCCGGTGCGGGACACGCGCTCTACACGGCGCGCCATTATCCGCGTGAATACTGGAATCGAACGGCCTTTGTCAACGGTCCGACCGGGCATCTCGTCGGCACTTTCGTGTTGCAGCCTGCTGGCAGTGATTTTCGTTCCAGCAGTCCGTTCAATCTCCTGGCGAGTGACGACGAGTGGACAGCTCCGATCATGGCGGAGGTGGGGCCCGATGGCAACGTCTGGGTCATCGATTGGTACAACTACATCGTGCAGCACAATCCCACGCCACGAGGTTTCAAGACCGGCAAGGGAAACGCATATGAAACCGACCTGCGCGACAAGAAGCATGGACGCATTTATCGAGTTGTCTACGCGGGTCGCGGAGAGGACGAAGAGCGACCCTTCTCGTTAGCCGATGCCTCGACAGCCGATCTGGTGGCCACGCTCAAACATCCGACCATGTTGTGGCGAAAACAGGCGCAACGATTGTTGGTGGAGCAGGGTGGTACGGAAGCAGTTCCGGCCCTCATCAAGCTTGCCGGTGATCGGTCGATGGACGAGATTCGACTTAATGTCGGCGTCATTCATGCGCTTTGGACTCTGCACGGATTGGGGCAACTTGACGGCTCAAATCCCCAGGCCTCAGCCGTCGCCTTTGAATCGCTTAGTCACCGGTCGGCGGGAGTGCGACGCAATGCCGTGCAGGTGCTGCCTTCGTCGCCGGAGTCGACACAGGCTCTATTGACGTCGGGTGTGTTAGGCGATCGTGAGGCTCAGGTCCGACTGGCTGCTCTGTTAGCGTTGTCGGATCTGCCGGCTGTCGCCGATGCTGGTGGAAGAATCGCCTCCATCATGAACAGCAGCAACGTGCAGGATCGTTGGATTCAAGATGCGGCCATCAGCGCGGCTGCCTCACATGACCTGAGCTTTCTGGCGTCGCTGTCTGGTATGAAGCAACCTCCATCGACAAAGACCGTTGAAGCGGCAGCGATTGTCGCTGAGCATTATGCTCGTGCCGGTCCTGTCGACGATGTGTCGACCCTGATCGCGAGCCTCACAACGGCCAATGCGGAAATAGTAGACGCCATCACCCAAGGACTCCTGAAAGGTTGGCCTTCTGACAAGAAGCCGAATGTGAATGACGAGCTTGAGAGTCATCTGCTGGAGATTAGCGAGCGGATTTCGCCGGGGGGGCGCGGCGCGCTGGTAAAACTGGCACGCGATTGGGGGAGTCGGCAGTTCGAACATTATGCCCGGGAGGTTGCCGAATCGTTATTAAAGCAATTAGACGACGAAGCCTTGGATCTCAAACGTCGGCTGGAGGCCGCGCGCCAACTCGTGGAGTTTCAGCCGACCGACGACGAAATGGCCGAAAAGCTGCTCAACCGAATCTCTCCTCAAGTAGCGTCGCCGCTGGCGATTGGCATCATTTCGTCATTGCAGGAAAGCGACGCACCTGAGATCGGCAGTCTGCTTACTGCTCGTTTTGCTGGTTTCACACCGGCCACGCGCGACGCGGGTATTCGCCTGCTCCTCAGCCGGCCAAGATCGACTTCCGCCCTGCTGGATGCAGTCGATGAGGGAGTCATTCAATTGGGCGAATTATCACTCGACCAAAAACAGGCTCTTGCGGCGCATCCAGATCAGCAAATTCGCCGTCGCGCACAACGCATGCTGGAACGTGGTGGAGCCTTACCTGACGCCGATCGTCGGGCTGTGTTGGAGCAACTCTTGCCGATCACCGAGCAAACGGGAGATCCGGTTGCCGGAAAGCTCGTCTTCAAGAATCAATGCGCGAAATGCCATATGCATAGCGGCGAAGGTGCCAAGATCGGTCCTGATCTGACCGGTATGGCCGTCCATCCGAAAGCCGAGTTGCTTACTCAGGTTATTGATCCCAGTAGCAGCGTCGAAGGCAACTATCGCGTCTATACGGTGATCACCGTGGACGGGCGGGTCTTGAGCGGGCTCCTGGCGTCTGAGTCGAGGACCGCGATTGAAATCTTCGATGCCGAAGGTCAAAAGAAAGTGATCCTGCGTGAGGATATTGACGAGCTGATTGCCTCACCCAAATCAATCATGCCCGAGGGATTCGAGAAACAGGTTTCACAAACAGACATCCGAGACCTGCTCGAATTTCTCACGCAACGAGGCCAGTATGTGCCCGTCGATATCAGCAAGGTTGCCACGATTACTAGCGTTCGTGGAATGTTCATCGAGAAGCAGTCGGGCGTCGAGCGTTTGGTTTTCTCAGACTGGTCTCCTAAGTCTTTTAAAGGAGTTCCATTTCATCTGACGGACCCACAGAACGGTGAGATTGCCAACGTGATTCTGCTGCATGGGCCGCTGGGCAAAATCAGTGCAAGAATGCCCAAGGCGGTGCAATTACCCTGTAACGGGCCGGCCCGTGCAATCCATCTGCTCAGTGGCGTCAGTGGATGGGGCCATCCTTACAGCCGGGATCAGACGATATCTATGATCGTTCGCTTGAAGTACGGTGACGGAGAGACCGAGGATCACGAGTTACTCAATGGCGTCCACTTCGCTGATTACATTCGACGAGAAGACGTTCCGAAGTCTGAATTTGCCTTCCCGCTTCGCGGCCAGCAGATGCGTTATCTGGTCGTTTATCCCAAACGCCCGACGACTGTGATCGACCACATCGAGATTCTTAAAGGACCCGATAGCTCCGCACCTGTTGTGATGGCTGTGACACTCGAGTCATCAACCAACTCGCCGAAATGACACGGCGGATTCAGCGTTGTAACGCCAGAGAGCGTAGAAATTGACAGTGGCACAGACACGTGTACAGGTGATCGATAGCCACACGGCGGGTGAACCAACTCGGGTTGTCGTCGAGGGCGGACCCGACCTGGGTGCTGACGATCTGGCCCATCGACGAAAACGCTTCGCCGATGGACATGATTCGTTTCGTTCGGCGGTCGTCAACGAGCCACGCGGATCCGATGTTCTGGTCGGCGCGTTGCTGTGTCAACCGTCTGACTCGACTTGTAGCTCTGGCGTCATCTTCTTTAACAACGTTGGTTTTCTGGGTATGTGCGGTCATGGCACGATTGGTGTAGTGGTGACCTTGGCCCACCTCGGCCGCATCGGGCCCGGGCAGCACCGCTTGGAGACGCCCGTTGGTATCGTCACCGCCGAGTTACATGGTGATGGCCGAGTCACGATCGAAAACGTGCCGAGCTACCGGCATCTGCGGTCGGTGACCGTTGAGGTACCCGACGATGGCGTGGTCATTGGCGATGTCGCCTGGGGTGGCAATTGGTTCTACCTGACCGACAATCATCGGCAGGAGTTGCATTCATCTCGAGTTGACGAATTAACGCGCTTCACGCTCCGACTTCGCCAAGCGCTGGACGAGGCAGGCATCACCGGTCGCGACGGCCAACCGATTGATCACATCGAGTTGATGTCGGAAACAGACAACGCACGCGCCGACGGCCGAAATTTTGTGCTCTGTCCGGGAGGCGCGTGGGATCGATCACCGTGCGGAACCGGGACGAGTGCCAAAGTCGCCTGTCTGGCTGACGATGGAAAGCTGCAGCCCGGGGAAACCTGGCGACAAGAGAGCATTATCGGCAGTGTCTTCGAGGCAACTTACCGACGCGACGCTGCCGGAGCCATCATTCCTAGCGTGACCGGTTCCGCTTGGATAACCGCCGAGTCGACTTTGTTGCTTAACGCAAGTGATCCGTTCAACACAGGAATTCACCGATGAACGAGCGAGGTCCGCACACGCTCGTCATTGGCGGTGGCATTATCGGAATTGCGTGTGCTCACTATTTGTCGCAATCCGGCCGACGCGTAACGGTGATCGACCAAGGTGAAATCGGCGCCGCCTGTTCGCATGGAAACTGTGGCCTGGTGTGCCCTAGTCATGTTTTACCATTGGCCGAACCCGGCGCATGGCGCGAAGCGATCAAAGCGTTGCTTTCGCCAAGTCACGCATTTCGGATCCGGCCACGGATTGATCCGTCTTTGTGGCATTGGCTATGGCGATTTTGGCGTCGCTGCAACCAGCAGGATATGCTCCAATCCGGCAGGGCAATCCAGCCGCTGTTGAGCTCTTCGATGCGACTCTATGATGACTTGGTTCAGCATGAGACGGTGGAGTGTGAATGGCGTAAGCGGGGGTTGTTATTCGCCTACGAGCATGACGGACCATTCAAAGCATACGCGGCCGTGAATGAGTTGCTGGCGGAAGAATTCAACGAACCAGCACGCCGGATATGTGGAGACGAGCTGCTTGATTTTGAACCCGCACTCAGAGGCGGGTTGGCCGGCGGATGGTACTTCGAACACGACGCCCAATTGAGGCCTGAGCGTCTCATCAACTCGTGGATTTCGTATCTCGAACGATCCGGTGTCCGCTTTCTAGCCGATCATGGCTTGTGTGGTTTTGACACAACGGGAGACGTGGTTCGAGCGGCTCGGGTACCCGACGGCTCAATCGATGCCGACACCTTTGTTGTCGCCACCGGTGCTTGGACACCGCGGTTGTCTGAGATCTTGGGTGTGCGAATTCCCATTGAACCGGGAAAAGGTTATTCGATCACGATCCCGCGCCCCGAAGTGTGTCCGCGGATCCCAATGATTTTTCCCGAGCATCGCGTTGCGTTGACTCCCATGGAATCGGGGCTTCGCTTGGGCTCGATCATGGAATTCGTTGGCTATGACAGTCGAATCCTTCCGCATCGACTACGATTGTTGACGCGGGGAGCTTCGGTGTATCTTCGCGAACCCATTGCGTTTTCCCAGTCAGATCAGTGGTATGGCTGGCGCCCCATGACCTACGACAGTACACCAGTGATCGATCGCTGTCCGGGATGGTCGAACGTCTATCTCGCGACCGGGCACAATATGTTGGGCCTGAGCATGGCACCCGCCACGGGGCGCCTGATTGCAGAACTGGTCACCGCCCAAAGGCCGCACTTGGACATCTCGTTGTACTCGGCAGCCCGCTTTAGCGGAGCTGCTTGACGCCTGATTTCCAGGTGCAAACAATCAATTTTCGTGTGCTGCTAGCTGCAGAATCAAGATGAGACTCAACAGGCTATTTGGCACAACTGTTGCTCTCAAACGAGGTCGGCGACGGGCCTTGTTATTTGAATACCTCGGGAGTCGATTATGAAGACGATTACGCCAAGGGAACTTCACACGACCCATGCAAATGGCGACCCGGCTGAGTTGATCGATGTGCGGACCCCAGTTGAATTTCAGGAAGTCCACGTTCCGTTCGCCAGGAACGTCCCTCTTGATTCACTCAAGGGCGCAGATCCCCTTGGGCGGTCATCCGACGGACGCACGTTCTACGTGATTTGTCACACGGGTGGCCGCAGCGCGAAAGCTTGTGAGAAGCTCATGAAGTGTGGATACGACGTCGCAAGTGTGGAGGGCGGTACCTCAGCGTGGGATGCTGACGGTCTTCCTGTCGTACGTGGTCGCAAATCGATGTCTCTCGAGAGGCAGGTGCGCATCGCCGCAGGCACGCTGGTCTTGAGCGGTGTCGTGTTGGGATTCGCCATCCACCCGGGATTCTTCGGCCTTTCTGGCTTTGTCGGAGCAGGGTTGATCTTTGCCGGGATTACCGACACGTGCGCGATGGGAATGATGATCGCCAAGATGCCGTGGAATCGTGTCAACGTCGCCGCAAAATGTGACACGGGCGTGAACCAACTTGCCGGTTGACCATCCAACGCATCGCCTGAGTTGGCACTTGATTTGCTCCACTGTCGTTCATCCAAGCAAACGAGAGCGACGTTCAGGCGCTGAACTCGCGCCCGCATGGCATTGTCGATCACGAGTGTGCGAAACGGCACACATTGGTCCCCGTGTGGAGGTGAGTTATGAATTTCAAGACGATTCTGTTTCCTACGGACTATTCGCCCACCAGCCGGCGAGCCCTTTTGGTCGCGTCCTCGATGGCCCGGAATTCAGATGCTTTGTTGCTCATTGCGCATGTCAGCGAGCGTGAGCCGTATCCGGTTGGCGAACCCGCCCACAGCGATCCGTCGCCAAGCGACGCGGAACTTGAGCAACTGCATTCCGTCGTTCCGGCTGATCCGAAGGTGCGGTACGAGCATCATTATCTGTACGGCGAACCCGGTAGTGTTGAGGTGACAAAGCCGGAGGAAGTCATCGTCAACTTCGCTCAGGAGCACGATGTGGACCTGATTGTTCTGGGAACGCATGGTCGCTCAGGATTTGGCCGCTTGCTCATGGGTAGCGTGGCCGAGGCCGTCTTGCGTGCGGCCGCGTGTCCGGTACTAACCATCCGGCAGCCAACAAGCGAACGCGATCATTGATCCTTCGCAAACAAGGATGTTGCGACGCATAGCGAGGTCTAAGCCTCGCGCGCAACTTCTGCAAACTCGCGTGTTCCCGTCCTGTCGTGCGAGAAACTACCCCTTTTCTTGACTTCCCTCTTTGTCGGCCGCACCGATCGCTCGTAGCAGGTCGGTATCGGTGATTAGACCGAGTAGGATATCGTCATCGATGACGGGAAGACAGTGAATCTTGTGGTGTAGTAAATCCTCGATGGCCGTTGCCGTGCTGGTGTTGGGAGTAACCGTGCGCACGTCCGTCGTCATCACTTCGCCGACTTCGGACGGTCCCATAAAGAACTTTCCCGATTCTTGGGCCTGTGCATCCTGTGCCGAGGCGCTGCCGAATGCACGGCGGATATCGCGATCGGAAATGATGCCCTGCAAATCGTCGTTGATGACGACCGGTAGGTGCCTGATTTGCTTTTTGCGCATTAGGTCGACAACGTCGTCCAAGGTCGCATTGGGAGCCACAGTGACGACCTTGCCAGACAGGTAGTTGCTAATTGGTTGTCGAAGTAGTTCCTGTTCATTGGCCCGTAGATGGGCTTGGGACGAGATAAAGCCGTGCAGCACATCATGCTGGGTAAGGAGGCCAACGAGTTTATCACCCCGAATCAGAGGAATTGCATGAATTCGATTGGTAATCATCATCCAGGTTGCTGAACGCAACGCGTCATCGGGCGACAGAGTCAGCACCGGCTGCGACATCACATCACTGACGCGGCTTTCAGCGGACGATTTCTTGGCTTTTTTGGTCGAGCCACTGTCCTGACCTGAGTCGACCATCAGTAGGTCGCGGTCAGAAATCATTCCGACAACTTCACCTGCTGATTCAACCGGAAGGTGGTGAATGCTGTGCTCCTCCATAATGGCAATTGCGTGGCCGACAGATTCTTCTGGACCCACACAAACGACCCGCCTTGTCGATAGTTCGCTAAGTTTCATTTTCCTTCTCGACGCGACAAATTGATTACGTACGGCATCGACTCAGGTGCTCGCGCGATTGCCCCAGAACAATCTTCGAGCACAGCGAAGTATACAAGCGATTGGCATCCGCTGAACAGCGGTCTGAGCTTCCCATCAAAGTTCAGCTTCTCGACGCTTGAATTGGTCGGCCCGCTTGGACAAGATCTCCGCCTGTTTTCTAATGACTTTCCCTAGCTTTTCCGGGTGTTTGTCCCAACACCAATCGCTGTGAGGGGCCCCATGGATGGGGAACCAGCGGATTGCCCGAATTGCGATGACCACCCGAGACTGCCTCGATGTTTACAATGCTCTCCGGGCCAGGCCAGGCGGACTGAAAAACAAAGCAGGCACACCGGCGTGCTGGCAGCAGAGTCATCGCCATCGGTCTCGGCGAACAAACGTTGCGAGTGGAATCCATCGGGTTCGAGCTGCCGTAGAGTTGAACAGATAGCAATTGGTCGAGAAAACGACCAGAGGAGATCAGCTTGTCGAACGCCAGAGACGTCCGTCCGGTTGAAGCGGAATTGTATTTCTTACCGGTACACACTCGCATGCCCTTGAAGTTTGGCGCCGAGACGGTGGACTATGTAACCTGTGCGCGTTGCCGAGTGAAGGTTGAAAGCCGGGACGGCCGGACGTCAAGTGGTTGGGGTGAGACACCACTGAGTGTCACCTGGGTCTGGCCGAGCTCGATTGCTTATGAGGATCGCCACCAGTCACTTCGCCAGTTCTGCCGGACTCTGATGCGATCTTGGGCGGCTTATCACGAGTGGGGCCACCCGATCGAGATCGGTCACGATTTTACCTCTGATGTGTTGCCCAAGCTTCAATCGGAACACAACGCTGTTCAAAACGCGGCTGAACCGATGCCGTGGCTTGCATCCCTTGTCTGCTGCTCGTTATTCGATATCGCCCTGCATGATGCCTACGGCAATCTACATGGCACCGACATCTACTCAACGTACAATGGGTCATGGATGAATCGCTCGTTAGGTGACATGTTGCAGCCGGCCTCAGGCAGTCATCACTCGTTTGCCGAGCAATATCCGGCTGACTATCTTGTGTCACCACCGCCATCTCGCCTGCCAGCGTGGCATCTCGTTGGTGGGGCTGATCCTCTTGACGAGTCTGAACTTCGCGGTGACGAGCCCGATGATGGCTATCCGGTCTTGCTAGCCGACTGGATTCGTACCGATGCGCTAAAGTGTCTCAAGGTGAAGCTGCGTGGCAATGACTACGAGTGGGACTACCAGCGGTTGACCAAAGTCGGCAGGATAGCGGTCCAGCACGATGTGAATTGGTTGACAAGTGATTTCAACTGCTTAGTTACCGATCCGAAATACGTGAACGAGTTACTTGATCGACTATGTATCGAGTATCCGCGGATCTACGGCATGATCCTCTATGTGGAGCAACCTTTTCCACATGATCTCGACGCCAATCGAATTGATGTGCACAGTGTCAGCGCTCGCAAGCCACTGTTCTTGGACGAAAGCGCCCACGACTGGCAACATGTTCGGTTAGGGCGGGAGCTTGGATGGACTGGCGTGGCGCTCAAGACATGCAAGACTCAGACCGGGGCGATCCTCAGTGCGTGTTGGGCCAAGGCTCATGGCATGACGCTCATGGTACAAGACTTGACCAACCCAATGCTCGCTCAGATTCCTCATGTCCGACTCGCGGCTCACGTTGGTACGATCATGGGTGTAGAAACGAATGCCATGCAGTTTTATCCGGAAATTTCCAAGCCCGACGCCACAATACATCCTGGCATTCACCGTCGACGTGGCGGATGCGTCGATCTCTCAACACTGACCGGAGGTGGCTTTGGCTATCGCGTCGACGAAATCCAACGTGAGCTACCCAACGCCGAGGGGTGATGCGGGCCACTGGGCTGCCATGCTCAGGTGATCTCAAATCCCGAACGTTGCTGCCTCGTCAACATTCCATTGGCCTCGGTGTCGTCGGGAAAGGCTTCTTGTTTAGGATCCCACTTCAGCGGACGCTGCAGTCGCATGGAAATGTTACCTAAATGACAAGTGCTCACGCTGCGGTGTTGGCTCTCGATATCGGAGATCGGGTCATTTCGACTGTTAACGCAATCGAAGAAATTTCCCATGTGGTTGACGATGGCGTCAAGCTTCCCGGCTCGTGCTGGCCTTGCCAGGTTGTCATGGTCGTAGACGTCCCACGACTCGCGCGGAACTGGATCACGCTGCAGATCTTCGACGGGTCTGCCCTGAACAACACCGCGATTAACAAAGATGCGACCACGATCACCCGTGAACATGATGCCGTTGCGTCCGGTGTCGCTAACGGTCATGACGATCCCATTTGCGTAGCGGTAAGTCGCGGCGAAATCCAAGGCGACATTGAAACCGTTCTGGACTGTCGGAAGTGTGGCCTGGCCCTCGATTTCGATGGGTAGCGAATTAATAGCCCACTGCGCAATGTCCAGATGGTGCGCACCCCAGTCGGTCATTTGACCGCCCGAGTACTCGTACCACCAGCGGAATGTGTAGTGCGCGCGTTCTTCCAGATAAGGGACTTCGGGTGTCTGGCCTTGCCAAAGATGCCAGTTAAAGTTCCGAGGCACGGGGCGATGTTGAAAGGGACCTCCTACTTGGTTCTTACCCAGGACGACATCAACTTGTCTCAAACTTCCGATTCTTCCCTTTCTGACCAACTCGACCGCTAATCGAAATCGATGATCGCTACGCTGCCAGGATCCGACCTGCACGATCCGGCCTGTTTGTTTGACAACGTCTCGTAGCAACTTTCCTTCGTCGACGGTCAACGTCAAGGGCTTCTCGCAATATACATCTTTACCCGCTCGACATGCGTCGATCACCATCTTGGTGTGCCAATGGTCGGGCGTGCCAATGGTGACGACGTCAACATCACTTCGCTGTAGGAGATCCTGATAGTCCTCAAAGTCGCGCGGGGTGCTGCCAAAGGCCGCCTTGACCGGGTCCCGTACATGTTTGTCGACATCACAGATCGCGACGACGTCGCCATACATTGCGGCTTTGTGCGCGATCACACTGCCTTGATAGCGCAAGCCGATCGCTCCGATGCCTAGCCGTTCGACTTTGTGTCGTGGTTTGGCCTGGACCGCATCCATCCGACCACCCAAGAACAGGCCTCCTCCGAGCGTCGCGGTTGCGTCTCTCACAAACCGCCGACGACTCATGCCCGATCGCTGTTGTCCCATGCTTTTCCCGCTTATGCTTGACGCTCGTCCGTCGCTAGGTTGGCATTGTATCGCAGATTGATGGACAGAGCATGATTGAGTCGCTTCAGGCAGTGGCGGTCTGGACCTAGTGGAAGTCATTGCCCTCACCGAGTAGTCTACGATGTTTGTCAGCACTCCAGTCTCTACGCTGGACTCAACGGGAATCGAGATCATGAGTCAATGGCCGCACAAGTCATTTGTTAAGAAAGACGGCGTCCAGCACTTGGACGAACCTTGGTGCCACGTCGAGAAGTTATGCACGCCGGAAACAACCGACCCGCAGCACTTGTTGTTGGTGCGAGCCACGATGCCGCCGGGCGAGGCCCACAACTTTCACCGTCATCCAGAGCGTGAGGAGATTATCTACGTTCTGGAAGGTCAGGCTGAACAGTGGGTCGGATCGGAGAAGAGTGTGCTGGGGCCCGGTGAAATGGCCCTAATTCCTCGCAACGTGCCGCACGGAACGTTTAACACGGGTGATCGGACCCTGCGATTTCTTGCCATGTTAAGTCCGGTTCAGGCCGATGGGCCTTTCACGATTGACGTATTCGACGAAGAACCGTGGAGGACTCTGCGACCCCCTGTGGAATATCCTGACTACCAACCGCTCAAAGAGTAATAGTCGAGACCTGACGATGCCAAATCCATGGACCGGCAAAGGGAATCCCTACACTCGTGCCGAAGTCATCGAGCGTTTACATGATTCACTTCGTCGCGGCGAGCCGATCATCGCGGCCGGCGCGGGAACTGGAATCAGCGCGAAATTCATCGAGCAGGGCGGCGGAGACCTGATCATCATCTATAACTCAGGCCGTTTTCGCATGGCTGGTCATGGCTCGACGGCAGGATTAATGGCTTATGGCGATGCAAATGCCGTGGCCATGGAAATCGGCGAATTTGAGGTTTTGCCCGTCGTCGAGGAGGTGCCCGTGATTTGCGGTGTGCACGCCACCGATCCGCGACGCCGAATCTGGCATTGGTTGTTGAAGGTCAAAGAGATGGGTTTCTCTGGCGTGAACAACTTTCCAACCCACTGTATTGTCGATGGCATGTTCAGACAGGTCTTGGAAGAAACGGGTATGAGTGTTGAAAAGGAATTCGAGATGGTTGCACTTGCTCGTAAGATGGACCTGTTTTCAATCGTATACGTAAGCAGTCCCGAAGAATCCAAGGCAATGGCCGAAGCCGGCGCGGATGCGATTATTGCGCACGTGGGAACAACGACCGGTGGCTCGATTGGCGTGCAGGAAGCGGCGATCACGATGGATGAAGCCGTCACGCGAACTCAGAAGATCATTGACGCCGCCAAGAGCGTCCGCAAAGGTATCTTGTTTCTCTCTCATGGTGGTCCGATCAGCGCGCCCGAGGATGCTGCCCAAATCAATCGACGCACTGAAACGGTTGGCTTCGTAGGTGCATCGAGTTTGGAGAGACTAGCCGTTGAGCAATCCCTGCCGGAGTTGACGCGGCGATTCAAAGCAATTCCAGTTCCTGCTGCAGCGGCACACCTATCGCAAGAGCCGAGCGGATAGCGGACGAAGCGAAGTCGAAACTGCGTGGGAGCCGGTTCGTTAGCCGGTGCCTTGAGACTCGATTGAACACGATGGCTAGTGCAACGTCGCGTCTTGATGTGCGGCTTGCCGATCGATGCTCGGATTCTCGTACCAGATGACACCCAACTGGTCTCGCTCTTCGCAGGTCATCACATCGAGATCGCCATCTTTGTCTAAGTCGCATACCTCGATCCGGTCGAACTTTGCACCGGACGGTCCGCTGATGTCGTGGTCGATCCAATCATCGCCATCCTTCGATTCCATCCAGAAGACTCCGGAACGTTGTTTCGCATGTTCACATGTGACGACGATGTCCGTCCGTGTATCCAGATTCACATCGACAAAGCGGGCGGCTTTACCCGTGCCGTATCGAGCCGGATAGACCAATGTTCGCTCCGACCAGGGCTGTCGCGGATCGTCAGATGCGGAGAGAAAGACCAGCTGACGTGGCATAACTGGTACGACGATTTCCAACTTGCCGTCGCCATTAAGATCGCCGATATCAAGAAACATGACCTGCCTTCCAACTGCTCCGACCAAATGTTCTTGCCAGCGTCCGCGATCGTTCAAGTTTTCCAGCCACAGGATACGAGCGTTGTTTCCCTTCCGCTCCGATGCGAGAAGATCAGTATCGCCGTCGTTGTCGATGTCAATGCCCTGCAAACTCATGATCCACGACGCGCTCACGAATCGGTGGTACTTCCAAGCCGAAAGATCCCCAGGATTTTGCGGAGCTTGCAACCAGCCAATTGCGCCGTGCTGACCCTTGCTCGCAACGACCAGGTCCTCTCCTCGTTGACCGTCGACCTGCAGCGGCAAAGCGAACATCCATTGCTGCTGACCGGCGGTGGCTGGAAAGACTTCGGTCCGCCACGCATCGGGAGTCAGAAATTTGGCGGGTGTGGTAGGTGACAGGTGAGCGAAGATCGACCGTGTCTTGCCCTCGCAGCAGCTAACGACGTCAACAGCGCCATCGTGGTTGACGTCAAAGAACACCGCGTCCTCGCCCGATTGGACCCTTCCAACTGTGACAGCCGGCCACTGTTTGAAAACGCGATTGGGTCCCGGATTCAGATAGGCACGCACGATGCCGCCCTCTTCCCAGGCCGTAGCCACATCCTGCAACTGATCGCCGTTGACATCCAGCAGTCGCACACCGTCGGCCCCGCGGGACGAGTTGTCGATAGTGTGCTGCTTCCAAGATTCTGCAGCCACCAATGGACAAGCTACAGGCAGCAACGTTGCGGTGACGATGGTCAACCGAGTCAGCATATCTTTCTCAACTACGCCGCACTACTCTTGATGAGCTACATCAACCAAAGACTTGGGGACGTATGCAATCGATGTCTGAAGAGAGTGGCCGCATGAACATCCTGCACTCGTCTCGGGCGCCAATAGCAAACCGCCGCTGGGAATGAGGCTCAGCCAGCAGCCACTGCGTATTCCCAGGAATTCGGTACGCTCGTTGGTCTTCAGGTCCAGCATGCCATGATACTCGTATCGACTGAATACGGAATGATTGGACGCCGACATGATGCCGCATCCATGCCAATTGAAGTTGTGGACTCCCAGTACTTTTCCAGTTCGCAGCTCGTAAGTGTGCTTATTGAAATAGACCAAATTACCCACGATTGTTGGATGAGCCAATTGCCCCGTGTGATGCCCCTTCTTGTCCGCGGCCTGATGTTGCCAGAGTTCTTCACCGGTTGCCGCGTCAATTGCATAGGTGTGAAAGACGCTATCCTTGTCTGTTCCGGTAATCAGCAGGGTCGAACTACCGTAGGTCATGTACGTCACGTATTGACACTTGCTGAAGTCGTAGGGCTTTTCCCAAATCACGCTGCCCGTGGCGGCGTCCATGGCAACCAAGTATTGGTCCTGCAGTACTTCATCGAGCAGGCGACCAGTTGCTGCGTCTTTTGCCACTTTGCTGCGACTTTCAACGAAGTAGATGCGGCCATTGGAAATCGTAATTGTCGAGTTCACCAACACACCGCCGCGATACATCCATTGAGTCTCTCCGGTGTACGTATCGATCGAGAATAAGCTGTCGCTTGTAACGCGTGCGATTTCCTTGCGGCTCGAGCCCTCGTACCATTCCCCTTTGTCTCCCAGGTAATGCGAACCACGCCGCACGGCTGTGCCAAACAACCGGGAGCCGATCTGCGAGACATAGCCCCAATCGTGCTGGTGCTTTGTTTCGAATTCGGGTACTTCGAAATTCTTGAGGCGAGCTCCTGTTTGACCGTCAAATGCGACGCAACGATTGCCCATAGCCAGGTAAAGATTGTCTTCGCCCGCGACCATGTTCGATCCGTCACGAGGCATGTTAGCGCGGCGCATACTGGGAATCTGCTTTGCCCACAGAATGGCACCGTTGTAGGCGTCTAAGCCGAACAGGGTACGATTTCCTTGAACGTAGAGTCGGCCGTTCGACGAAACGGGAGGAGGATTTCGGCTGCCCCGATCCGGCATCGGTCGTGCACCGGGGCGACCCCACCATTGGACCATCATCTTCCCCTTAATCAGATCGTCTTTGCTACACGCTGAATTGTCTGCGTTGCCGTATTGGTGAGTCCATTCGCCGGTACCGGTCAGCTTTCCACGTCGATGTGTCCAGAAGTTGCCATGTTTGCTCTTCAGCGAATCCCACTTCAACGACTCGAATGTGCTCCACATCTGATCAGGCGGTGCGCTGTCCGCGTTGTTCAATGTTCCAAGAAAGATCGTGCCGCCCGCCGGGCGCAAACAGCGGTACACCGATTCGAATGAGCCGACAAGTTCGTCTGTCGACAGCATCCGCTCGAAGACAATCAGGTTGGCTAAGAATGGGCCGTACTTCATGTCATCGAATCGGCCGTGGTGCACGCTGATCCGTGAACCGTAGACGCCCGCGGTGTCCAGCAGTGCGCGGATTCGGTTAACGCGTTCCGAGTCCGGGTCGACGACAACGATTTTGAGGTCGCTTCGCCGAGCCAGTTCGAATGCCAGACGCCCATCCTCGGCGCCAACGACAATTGCGTAACCTCGCCGCGCGCCGCACGCATCGAGCATCAGGTTCACGACTTCGCCCAGCGCTGCTGTCTGATCATTTGGCTCGTAAGGCGAAGGTCGATCGGGTGTGACTGGAGGCAGATAGTTCAAGAACGCGTCGAATCGATAGGCGTCTGTATCAATGTTTCGTCCGTCCGTCGTCTGTCCGCCCACCTTGAAGCGGTGAACCAATTCCCGCTGTACTTTGTCGACAACAAACTCGTGATAGAGCTTTTCTTCTTTGTTGGCCCATACGCGCGGATTCGTCATGTTCGCACCGAATCGAAGCTCCGACGTCATCGGCTCAGTTGTATCCCATGAAATCCGCACTTCATCGGGAGCGACAAACTCAGCAAACGGACCATGAATTTCCGCAGGCGTCTCGTCGGGACTCGGAATGGGGCCGGCATACGGTTGCAGTCGAACTTGTTCCTGCTGATCGGTCCTCTTGGCGAGATCTTCGCTTCGGCTATCGGCGAAGCAATGAATCACTCCCATGTCCGTACTCACCATCAGCTTGCCACCACTTACAGCAAGACCATATACCTTGCCGGGTACGTTGCGTTGCCAGATTTGTCGGCCCGTTTGCGAATCAAACGCTTGTACTTGGCCGTCACCTCCGGCCACGAGCACATTGCCGGCAACGATTAAGGAGAAGGGGCAATCACATTTTGAGTTCCATTTGATGCAGGCTTCCAAACGTTGACTAACCTGCTTGAACTGCTGTTGCAACTTATCGACGGCGGCTCTGGCGACCTTGATCTCATCCTCTTTTTTAGATTCCTGCGCCTGCTTGAGCCGTTTCGCGGCTTCACTTCGTTGCTTACCAATCGCAACTCTCTCGCCGTAGACCTTGACGTACTCTTCACGGTCGAGTGCCGAAAGTTCATTCTTGCTCTGCAAGAACGACCAGGGCTTTGAGACGATCATGTGGTTTCCCTGAAAGGAGGCAAGGACATCCTGATTCTCGCCGACCATGTTCACATCGCCCGTCTTGTTCGGTCCGAACAGTAGCGTATCACCCGTCAACAGCGCATAGGTGCCTCCAGTTCCACCCTTGACCTTTAGCAATCGCTTGCCTGTCTTGGCATCGAGCACGACCGGCGTGTCGCGTGCCGTCATGACGTACAATCGCGTCTGAGAGGCCAGCATGTAACCTTGCGCGGGCAGGTCCGTCATTTCCGTTCTCCAGACTTCCTGCCCGTCGTCAGCCTTCAGGGCGACGACAAATACGCCTTCAGAGGGAATAACACCTGCACCAAAGCAGACCGTATCACCTATCGGTACGATGCTGGTACGAATGGCCCACGGCGACACCACTCTGCCATTGCCTGATACGCGTCGGCTCGTGGGACCGGCCCGCTTCTTCCAAACGAGTTTTCCGGAGTCCGCGTCGAGGCAATAAACGAAACCATCATCGCTGCCAACGAAGACCCTCTGGCCGACCACGGTTGGCGCAAGTCGAACGGGACCCTCCGTGAAGAAAGTCCACTTTGGTTTCCCTGAGGATGCATCAAGACAATAGACTTTGTCGTCCACCGACGAACCGAAGTAAACTCGATCCTTAACGATCGCCACTTGAAAAGCGCGGTCGAAGACCTGACGGTTCTTCAGGTCATGGACCTTCGACCATCCGTCCCACAAGGCTGGTTCATCCCAGGCGGGGATCGGTCGCGTCGGAGCTCGGTAACCCAGAGCTGTTGTGGGTCCGCGGGCGCTGCTTCTTCGGTCGAGCCGCTACGCGAATTGTCGTGTCGAAATGTCGGCCAATCAGCGCGAGCGTTGGCGGCGACGAGGAATGAGGTCCCTAACAGCAGAGTGACGCATCGGAAAGGAAACGATGTCATGGCATGGATCCCACTACAAGACTGAGCCTTCATTACCCTGCTGATTCTAATGGTTCTGGCCGTCGGACGTAACAGCGAGCAAATCCTGGCCCAAATCATATTGCCGCTCATCTGGTCGGCACCTTCTGACGACAACTCAGTGTAAGTGCCTCGCATGTCGGGACGGCTACTTTTAAAACCCACTTAAGCGTGTTCCAATGCGGAAAGATGATGGAATACGACTCAAATCGTTAACCGCGCATTAACAAGGTAACAATGCGATGACAACCACGGCTCAGGAACGTTCGCTCTCTGTATTTCCCGCTGGTTCCAATGGTGAATTCGATCTTCCCGAGGATCTTGCAATCGTCATCGATTACGGGAAAGGCTGTGAGCTGTGGGATGTGGACGGACGTCGGTTTCTCGACTTCTCCATGGGATGGGGATCCGCCTTGGTTGGCCACGCGCGGCCTGAGGTCGTGGACGCCGTTCAAAATCAGGCCCCGCTTGGCTCGAACTTTGCCTATGTCAATCGGCAAAGCTTGCGACTCGCTGAGGAGATTACTCGCGTGAGTCCGGCCAGCGAGGCGATGCGTTTTTGTGCCTCCGGAACCGAGGCGACGATGTACTGCGTGCGGCTCGCGCGAGCACACACGCAACGGCCCAAGGTTTTGAAATTCGAAGGGGCCTACCACGGTGCCAACGACATCGGAACCATCAGCCTGTTTCCGCAGCGGCCCGAACCTTTTCCGCAGCCCGTGCCGAGCAGCGACGGTCTCTGCCGTAGTGCTTCAGAGCACGTCTTGGTTGCGCCCTTCAACGATCTGGAAATCACTCGACAAATCGTTGCTGAACACGCCACTTCGCTGGCTGCAGTTATTGTCGAGCCTTTCCACCGTTGCCTTTCTCCTGCTCCCGGTTTTCTCGAGGGACTTCGTGCGATGGCGAACGAGTTTGGTGTGTTGTTGATATTCGACGAAGTCGTGACCGGATTTCGCTTGGCCTATGGTGGTGCCCAGGAGTATTACGGCGTCCATCCAGACCTGGTTGCGTACGGAAAGGCACTAGGCGGTGGCTATCCGATTGGAGCGTTCGGCGGCTCACGTCAGTTGATGCAGCACGTCCGTGAAGATGGGCTGAACCAACCAGGATATGTTTGGGTCGCGTCGACATTGGGCGGTAACCCGGTGTCATGCGCTGCCGGTCTGGCGGCTCTCAAAGTTCTTTCGTCACCGGGGACCTATGAGTCGTTACACGACGTTGGTAGGTACCTGCGCGCGGGGATGTCCCAGGCATTGTCCGATCACGGCGTCGTCGGTCAGATTCTCGGTGACGGGCCGATCGCTCAAGTTGCCTTTACGCCGAAGGCAGTCACCGACTACAGAAGTGGACAGAGTGCCGACAAGCACAAGGGAAGGGCAATGATGCTTGAATTGTTCCGACGCGGCATATTTCTGAACCCGATGGGTACCAAGCTTTACCTGTCTCTTGCCCATCGCGAGCAGCACTGTGACGAATTTCTTGACGAGTTTCGAGCGGCGCTAAAGGTTGTGTTCAACTAGTCAGTACGCGCAGCCAACCGTTGGAAGTTTCAACCTCTGCAAAAACTAATCTTCGTGACCGGAATTTGAAGATTTGTTCGAAACCGGAAACTTGCCTGACGCATGTGAATCCACCAACCGAGTCCACGCGGATTCCCGCTCGTAATTTCCACGTATCTCTTGTTCGCGGATTTTTCATTCGATTCCAACTTAATGGGCATCGAGATCAAAAAACTGGGCGGACATCGTAGCCCTTCACGACATGGATCTGCTACGATGTCGGGCTAGAGGTCTCTTGCAATTCTTTCGCAATGGTCCTAGCAAGGTGGACAAACATATGCGTGGTCGACAAATGCGTACGGCGAATTCAAAACGATGTGCCTTGAGAGATTCTGGCGGCTTTACGCTCATTGAGCTGTTGGTCGTAATCGCCATCATCAGCATCTTGGTCCTATTGCTTCTGCCCGCGGTGAATGCGGCACGCGAGGCAGCTCGCCGGACGCAATGTATCAACAACCTCAAGCAGATTGGCGTGGCGATCATCAACTACGAGACGGCACACAGCAAATTTCCGACGGGAGTTATCCTGGCCGAGGGCAGCATGTGGTCTGGGTATATTCTGCCGTTCATGGAAGACGAAAAGCTCAAGAACCTGATGATTATTGGTGAGGACGCCGCGGGCAATTTTCAGTGGGCTCATCCGGGCCCCTACCGACATCCACTGAGAGACGACGCCTATCGCAACCTCATCGCCGTAGAATCGGTGATTACCGCCTATCGATGTCCCTCGGCTGCGCTACCCAACCATCAATACGATGTTTCCTCCGACAACTGGCACGTGATGGAACGAGCCCCGGGGTCGTACATCGGGTGCGCATCGGGTGTCGTCGTCGACCAGAATCGACCGCGCGGCATGGAGGAACTGGACGGAGTGTTGTACGGCCATAACAAGGACGAGAAGCCACACAAGACAGTACGCCTCAAACAGGTTCTTGATGGCACCTCGAAGACAATGCTCGTTGGTGAAGCCTGGCACGATTCTCAAGTCCAGCGGAAGATCGGTCGTCAGCAAGAATCCGCGCGTGGTGATCACAAAGATCACTGGTACATCGGTGGAGATGACCCGGACATCTATAACGACTCGTCAGAGTGCCTTGGTTCAACGGGTGTTCGTCCGAATCTGCATCTGCTGAACAAATGCGGCGACGGAGCTTCAGATCGCGAATGTCAGGAACTGCAAATCAGTTTCTCAAGTGCTCATCGGGGCATTGTCAATGTCGTCATGTGTGATGGCTCAGTTCATCGGGTCGAGGAAGAGATCGACGCGGCGATTTGGAGTGCCATGGGAACGCGATCGGAGAAAGCAGCCGAGCAGACACGGCAAAAGATCGGAGGTCGCCGAGGATAGTGTGGAAGCGCATGTCGGCCCATGATTTCGGGGGGCTCGAGCGTTGTTGACGTCCGACTCAACGAAAGACACGAGTGTCTCGATGCTCGCACTGTATGCAGTGGGATTCCTGCTGCTCTTCGGATGTTCGTCTGAGCCCGAATTGAGCGACGGGGTCCAACACTACTTGGCGGCTCAGGAGGCCTTAGCTCAAGGTGATAATGAGACCGCGCTACAACAGCTGAACATGTCGATCGAGCTTGAACCCGACGGTTGGACTTACTTCGAGCGAGCCAAGCTGCATCGCGATATGGGAAAAGACAAGGAAGCAGTCGCCGATTGTCAGGCAGGGCTCGCACTTGACCCAGACCACGTTGAGCTAAATTGGTTGCTAAAAGAACTTCGCAAACCCGCGGAGAGACGCTTTCAAGGTCGTCGTGCAAAACCCCCAACCTCAGCGAAATAGCCACACTTTTTTTACGCAAGATTCATTGGGAAAGTATGACATCGCGCGTTATGCTGGCCCGCGTCACTTTGGCAAGACAACCACTGTTCTGATTTGTGAGGAATGCTAATGGTCGGCACAATGAGATGTTGGATGTTGTTATTGTTTCTAGTTGGTTTCTTACCAACGACTGTTTCTGCTCAAACCGTACTCTTCTCTGAGAACTTCGAAGGCTTAGATCTCGGCCCCAATGTTGACGAGGGGCTAATCGACGATGATGCGCGAGACGCAGTATGGAGTCCAGATGGCCCCGAAGGCTGGACGGTCGATCGCAGTGGCGTTCCTGGATTCGGGACCGATGCCGACGGCGTAGTCGAATTCGCAGGATGGAACTTCGTCGATCCTATCTGGTGGGCTTCAGTTGACGACCAGCAACGGAGTTTGTTTATCGATACAACCGAGAATGTGATGGCGGTTGCCGACAGTGACGAGTGGGATGATGCCTTCCACGAACCGGGCGCGATGAACACGTTTTTGACCACTCCACCGATTCCGGTTTCGGGAAATGATACGCTGGAATTTGAGACGAGTTGGCGACCCGAGGGCGCACAGACCGCGACCGTTACTGCATCTTTCGACGGTGGAGCGGCGAACGAGATTCTGCGATGGGAATCCGATGAGAACAGCGACTTCTTTGAACCCGATCTTAATCCTGACTTCGTTTCTATTGATTTGGATACGCCTGCTGGGGCAAGCGAAGTCGTTCTCACTTTTGGCTATACCGAGGCGGACAACAACTGGTGGTGGGCGATTGACAACCTTGAGCTGGGCGGTTGGTCGGAGGACTTCGAGGGCGTGGAGCTGGGACCGAACATTGAAGAAGGACGTGCCGTGCCGGCCGACAACGTCTGGACGAAGGAAGCACCGGCAGGTTGGTCCATTGATGATATGGTCCCTGGCCAGGACGAAGAGAACGATCTGAACGGCGTCACCGAATGGATCGGTTGGAGTTTCACTGACAAGGACTGGTGGGTTGGCGTGGCTGGCGATCAGCGTCGCTCTGAATTCGCAAACGGAGAAGGCACAGTCGCGGTTGCCGATCCAGACGAATGGGATGACGCTGACCATCCAGATTCCGCCAGCGAAGGTTGGTACAACACCTTCCTGTCAACGCCGGAAATCTCGTTGGACGGCGTCGACGCGAATTCGGTCAAGCTGACCTTCGATTCCAGTTGGCGACCCGAGTTCGATGACAACTATCAGCAGACAGGCAACCTCACCGTTTCTTTCGATGGTGGGCCTGAAACGGAAATCCTGCTTTGGGAATCCGATCCAGACAGTGATGATTTCAAAGAAGATGCGCCGAACGAGACGATCACGCTCGACATCAACAATCCAGAAGGCGCTAGCTCAATGGTCTTGAACTTTGGCTTGTTCGATGCTGGAAATGACTGGTGGTGGGCGCTCGACAACATTCAGGTGACCGCCGCTGGAGGTGCACTGCCGGGCGATTACAACATGGACGGCCAAGTGAACGTCGATGATATCGATCTGCAGTCGGCCGAGATGAAAAGCGCGGATCCGGATCTGGCCACGTTTGATGAGAACGGGGACGGCGCCGTCAATTACGACGATCGCGAGATCTGGGTTAAGGAGCACCGCAATACGTATGTCGGCGATGCGAATCTGGACGGCGAATTCAATAGCGGTGATCTTGTCGCAGTTTTCGCGGCTGGCTTGTACGAGACCGCTGAAATGGCCGGTTGGGCCGCGGGTGATTGGGACGGTGACATGACGTTCAGCAGTGGCGACCTTGTTGTCGCTTTCGCAGACGGCGGTTATGAACTCGGGCCGCCCGCACCCGCAGCGGTACCGGAACCATCAACGCTGTCCGCACTGTTAATGGGTATGTTCGGCCTCTTGCTATGGAGAAGAGTCTCGAACCGATAGTCGCAGTGCGTTTAACGCCGCTTGATCATATTAGGCTTCTCCTGTGCGAAACGCTGGGAGGAGCCTAGTTGCGTTATGGTCTCGAGAATAGGATGACGACGGTCGCTCGCGACCGCAGACTGACTCTCCCCTCGGTCACTTCCAGCCAACAGCTGCCCTTTAACTCCAACACAAAGGAACCAATCGTGTCAAATGCCAAGACCGCTGATGTGATCATTGTTGGAGGCGGAGTCGCGGGATTAAGCACGGCGATGCAACTGGCTCGACGTGGCAGCGACGTCTTGGTTCTGGAACGTGATCAACTTGGTTGTGGGTCCACCGGTCGGGCGGCAGGTCTGTTAGGACAACTACGAGGCACGGCGGAGGCCACGCGGATGTTGATAAAGGGAATCGAGATCGTCCGTGAACTTGAGCAGATGGCTGACGTTGAGATTTATGTTCAGACCGGCTCACTGCGCGTCGCCAGCACGACAGAGCGAGCCGAGGAGATCACCGAATTGGTCGGGATGGGGCAATCCATCGGACTTCAGATCGATGACCTTTCAATCGATGAGGTCGCCGCTCGATTGCCATACATGAAGACGGATGATCTTCTGAGCGCCTGCTACTGTCCGACCGACGGTCACTTGAGACCAACGGAGCTTGTTGACGCGTACGTCAAGCTCGGCACGAAACACGGTGTACGATACGAACTCGGCAGCCAAATTGAGCGACTGGTCATCGAAAATGGCAAAGTCAAAGGCGTGCGAACGTCCAACGACGAATTCTTCGCACCGGTCGTCGTGAACGCGGCAGGTCCGTGGTCATATTTGGTCGCGGATCTCGCCGGCACGGTTCTCCCGACGGCCGCCATTCGACATCACTATTTGATTGTTCAGCCGGATGCGGATTGCCCGGTTGACGTGATGAGCCCAGCGGTGCGCGATCGTCACTTGCGGATCTACAGTCGTCCGGAACGAGGAAAACTGCTTGTTGGCATGTATGGCGCCGAGCCAGTCGGCTGTGATATGAGCGAATTGTCACCCGACTTTGACATGTCATCAATGAGCATATCGAAAGACGACAGCTATGTGCGCGATGTGATTGAGGCGGCGCAGCAACGATTCCCTTGGATTCGTCGCGATCGGGAAATGATCGTCACAACCGGAATCATGACTTTCACTCCGGACGGGAAACCGTTCTGCGGCGCGATGCCCAACATCCAGGGATTGTTCCACTGTGCCGGCTTTTCCGGACACGGTATCGTCCAGAGTCCGGCCGTGGGAGTCATCATGGCCGGGTTGATTTTGGAAGGCCGCTCGAGCTTTGATATCGATGCAATCCATGCTGATCGATTCTTCGATGTGCCGTCCTACCGCGACCGAAGCGAGATCGAATCCAAGTGCCAGGAAATGTACGTCAGCTATTATGGGCGAGTCGAACGACCGATTTCATGACGCTCTAATGTTGATTGGCAATGTCTTCGCTGAGAAGTCGCAAGAGGTCTCGACGGCGCACAACACCCACATACTGATGCGGCATCGTCGTAGTCACCACCGGGACGCAATCGTCTCGACCGTCTTTCAAGAGTTTCCAGGCTTCACCTAAGGTCCCATCCTGCTTGAGTACGTTGCGTGCCGGTACCGCCAAGTCTTCGGCCGTGACAAGCAGTTTTGCGGTCGGTTCGAAGAGAATGTCTCGAACGTCGGGATAGCGAATGATTCCGATCAATTCGCTGTCGCGCGTAACCACCGGGTACGTGTTGTCGTGACTGTGCTCGATATGGTCCAGCACTTCATCAAACTGAGCGCTGGCCAAGACGGGTTTGGCGTTTCGGCGAGTTACCCGGTTCACATCTAACTGATCAGCTGGGGCCTCTCGCAACGGATTAAGGCCAAACGACTGCATGATGCGAAACTTCATGCTACGCAACTGATCGAGGGGCGAGGTGGTGGTATGCAAAATGGCCGCAGCGACGGGCACTTCACCCGCGTTCAAGACGGCGGTGCGGACCAAGATCGGGCCCACGATCTCAAAGAAAACAACGGTTCCAAGAATGATGTCTTGCAACTGTTTTCCCAACGCAGGGTCGCGATCGACCGCAATGGCCGACAGAGCAATAGCCGCTCCGGCTTGGGAAAGCATGGCAGATCCCAGCCACTTCTTCACCTGGGGGCCGTCGCGGTGAGCATTCGCGGTGAAAAAGATGCCCAAGTATTTCCCCGCCGAACGTAGCACGATGTAAGCGACACCGATGGTTCCGGCCGTCCAGAGCATGGCCAGATCCATGGCCGCACCGTGGATGACGAAAAATACAACACAGAGTAGACCCGTCAATCGGTCGAGCGCCTCGCTGATTTCGTCCGCCAACTCAGATGTCGAGGCAACCGTGGTCCCCATGGTTAGGAAGGTCAGCAAATACGGGAGATGAAGCAACTCACAGATGGCCATGAGCGGAGCGATCACAGCTGTCAGGAGCACCAGCCATCTTGTCGATGGAAAGATCCCGCAGCAGTAACTGACCACCAGACCGGCCAGCGTTCCGAGCAACATCGCGACCGCCAAATCACGCGTCAACTCAAGGTATTCAGCACCGATCGAAATGTCGGCACTCCTCGTTGCGTGGATCAACACAAAGAATAACTCGAAGATGACGATCGACGAGAGGTTGTTCAGTGCCAGCAGTCCCGTCGCGAATTCCGTCAGGGGACCCTCGCATCGGTTTTCCTTCAACACCAAGACTGTCGTGGCCGGAGCCGTCGGTATGGCCAACGCGCCCAGCAGAATTGCATGATGCCACGTGAGCCACGTCTCCGGTTGGTAAATGCTCAGGAGCAGCATGCCGCCTGATACCAGCCCCATGGTGGCGATGAGTTCGCCGACAGACATGGGCAAGAGACGCCTTATAATCCGTCGAAAACGAGCGGCCGGGAAATGGCACCCCATGTTAAACAGGACCAAGGCGATCGCGAAGTTGCCGACCGGCTCCAGATAGACAAGGTGCTCATGCGATACGTGGAAACCTGCCAGCGACATCGTAGAGCCAAGTTGTGCAGCGAGCCATTCCAGCGGCAGCAACAATGGCGTATGCGGTCCCAAGGCTAAGCCAACAAGGAGATAAGCCGTAACGCTGGGTAAATGCAGCTTTCGCGCTATCAGTCCAGCAATCGATGCCGCACCAAGGAGTAGGCCAACGGTGAGCGCAAGATACCAATCGGGCTGATTCAAAACAAAAAGGGTCCTAAAGCGCGTCCGGTAGGCAACGAGTGGGAGTACAAGCCGAGGATCAATCGCTCCCCAAGGAGAAACGGTGCCGCGACAACTTGCGGATCGAACGGGGCAGATCAAACCTACTTCTACACGATTCCATTGCTTTCCCAGATGTCAAGTTTCGGTTTGGCGAGCAGTCTAGCCTAGATTCCGATTCCGTGCACTCCCGATGCACCGACGGTCGCTGATTCCGAACTCTGAAGTGGAATGTGAAGACCGTTAGAAAGAAAACCGCGCTTTTGATGATGCAGATGCGAGTCCAAGTGCCATGGAGAGGCATCACCATCGGTGCGCGTGCGGTGCCTTCAGTCGACGAACTAGACGATTCAAACGGTGTGAACGAATTCTTCTCGACGATATCGTGGCGTTTACAGCTCACACTAATGGCTAGCCGCTACGCCTCCATCGTCACACCGCGGTATGTGATTCTGCCACCGTTTGCCGAAAATCGTTGGGCCAGGTGGGGAAGGTCGTCGTTGTGGCCTAGCACAACGACGACATCACCTGTTGACAGCGTTGTACTGGATGGAGGATTGAGTACCGTTGACCCGTCCTCATGTCTGATCCCAACGATGAGAAAGCCATGATTGCTCCGCACTTCGATTGCTCCGAGTGTCTTGTTCACAAGGGTTGAGCCCTCGGCGACCTGCAACTCGTTGAACTGAAGACCGATGTGCCCTAGTTCCTCTGTCATGATCCGGTGACTGGTCAATTGCTCGAGCATGTTTTCGGCCGTGGGGCGTACGATGAGTTGTGCAACCTTTGAAGCACCGATGGCAGTCGGAAGGACAACTTTATTGGCACCTGAGCCGAGAAGCTTCTTTTCGGTGCGTGGATTTTCCCCGCGAGCGATGATCATCAAATCTGGATTCATTTCGCGGGCCGTAATCGTGACAAAGACATTGGTGGCGTCACTGGAAAGCACCGTGGCAAGCACCGAAGCTTTTTCGATTCCAGCCCCCTGAAGTATGTATTCTTCTGTCGCATCCCCATGGATTACGAGGTATCCCTGGTCTTCAGCACTTTGCGTTCGACGCTGGTCACTGTCGATGACGACGAATGGCTTGCCGGACGCCTTCAACTCGCGAGCGAGAATCGTTCCCATACGCCCGACACCACAGACGATCGTGTGATGATCGAGCCGTTCAATCTCTTTGGTCATTCGTCGTTCTCCCAAGGCCTTGTTGAGCTCGCCGTCGATCAGCATTTGCATGAACCCGCCGATGGTGTAGATGACAGCGCCGTATCCGGCGATGATGACCATGATCGTCAGTGCACGCAAAGCTGGCGACTGGACTGGTTGGACTTCCCCATAACCAACGCCGAAGATGGTAATGATGACCATGTAGATGGAGTCATCAAGCTTCCATCCAGATGCCATGTAGCCGACAACGGCGATCGCACAGATCAGCAAAAAAAGCGTACAGCCGGTGGCTACTTTCCGCAGCGGAGCCGACATTGCCAACCGGCGAGTTGGTTCAAGTTGATCGCTGTAAACGCTGTTCACCTGCGTTGCCGCTCCTTGCACCATGACGCCGTACAGCGCTACGTTTCCCAACGATACGAGCTGCCGAGACAACCATCTGCAAATGGCTCACACCTCGAGGACGCACAATCTGTGCCATCGTCGAAACTTTACGTGGTTATCCACGTGGCTCGATCGACGTAAGGGGTAACGCTGCAAGAGCCACGTGTGTCGCCCGCCATCTTTTGCACCAACTCGTTTGGAATGGCTGCCTGCAGGTTAAGCAAGCACGCATAGTTTCGATGCAGGTCCGGCTCCGAGGACAGGAATCCCCAGAAGACGGATCTCTTCGTCAACTTTAGGAATTGTCGGAGTTCGAACGGTTTGGGTAACCGTATCGTGCGCAGACTTCGTCGCGGAGGCACACGGTTTGCACTACGGTCCGGAACAACCTGCTCGACTCAGATGAAATGGTCGTCCCTCCGGACATTCGTAAAGCGGGAACCTTTTGCAAGTAAGGAGCTTTCCATTGGCCTCTACGCTCACAGTTGACAAGACTTCGCAATCACCTGGTCCCGCGGCGAGCCATGGTCTTCCGAGCGGTCCGGGTGGCGCGTCTGCACGTCTCGCAGCCATCTCTGCGGTTACCAACTATCGGCCAATTACACCTCCGCTTAATTTCTCTGAGACGCCGACCCAGGAGCTGTTTTGTGCCAACGTGTTCGGCAAGGACAGGATGAAGGAGCGCTTACCCAAGCCGATCTTCAAATCACTGATCAAAACGATCGAATCAGGCGAGAAACTTGATCCATCCACGGCGGACATCGTTGCTTCGGCAATGAAGGATTGGGCGATTGAGAAAGGTGCCACTCACTATGCTCATGTATTCTTCCCACTGACCGGTGCGACGGCGGAAAAGCACGACAGTTTTCTTTCGCCGAATGGCGATGGAGGTGCGATTGCGGAATTTACTGGTAGTCAGTTGATCCAGGGCGAACCGGACGGTTCAAGCTTTCCAACGGGCGGCATTCGTCAGACCTTCGAGGCCCGTGGTTACACGATATGGGATGTAACGAGCCCAGCTTACATTCTTGAGAATCCCAATGGCACGACGCTGTGCATCCCGACGGCATTTGTTTCCTGGACCGGAGAAGCCCTGGACAAGAAAACACCGGTTCTGCGTTCGATGCAGGCGTTGAATAAACAGGCTCAGCGAATTCTTACGCTGTTTGGGCATACGGATAGCGCATTTGTTTCTTCTACGGCGGGCCCAGAGCAAGAGTATTTCTTGATTGATCGGCATTTCTTCTTCGCGCGTCCGGATCTCGTGAACAGTGGCCGAACCTTATTCGGAGCAAAGCCGCCGAAGGGGCAGGAGTTTGACGACCACTACTTCGGTGCCATCCCCGAGCGTGTCTTGGCGTTCATGTTGGAGACGGAGCGGGAATTGTTCAAGCTCGGAATTCCCGTCAAGACACGACACAACGAAGTCGCCCCCGGCCAATATGAAATCGCACCGGTTTTCGAATCGGCGAACTTGGCAACCGATCATCAGCAATTGATGATGATTACACTCAAACGTGTGGCCGAGAAGTACGGTATGACTTGCCTGACTCATGAGAAACCGTTTGCCGGCGTCAACGGATCGGGCAAGCATGTCAACTGGTCGCTCGGCAGTAGCTCTCAAGGCAACTTACTTGATCCCGGCGATACTCCCCATGAGAACGCACAGTTCCTTGTTTTTTGCGCGGCGGCCATCCGCGCTGTGTATAAGTACCAGGGACTCTTGCGTTCGGTTGTCGCAACTGGCGGCAACGATCATCGCCTGGGAGCCAATGAGGCACCTCCGGCGATCATATCCATTTTTCTTGGCGACCAGCTAACTGACGTTTTCGAACAGATTAAGTCAGGTGGTGCTAATTCATCGATGGAGAAAGGAACACTCACCGTCGGCGTCGACGTGTTGCCGCCCCTGCCGAAAGATGCCGGTGATCGCAATCGAACCAGCCCCTTTGCGTTCACTGGAAATCGTTTTGAATTCCGAGCGGTAGGTGCGAATCAGTCGATCGCCGGGCCGCTTGTAGCGATGAACACCATCATCGCCGAATCCATTGACTACTGCGCGACGCAGCTTGAGGAAGCAACTAAGGGTGATCCCAACGCCCTACATGGCGCAGTTCAGACGATGTTGACGGAAGTTTTGAACGAGTGCGCATCGATCATCTTTAATGGCGACGGGTACTCTGAGGAGTGGCATACGGAAGCTGCCCAGCGCGGCCTATTGAACTTGAAGACAACGGCTGATGCTTTGCCGCAGCTGCAGTCGCCTGAAGTCATTGAACTGTTTACGAAGTATGGTGTCCTGTCGGAACGGGAGCTGCACAGCCGTCTAGAAACCTATCTGGAACAATACTGTATGACGATCAACGTTGAGGCCAATCTGACGATTGAGATGGCCAAGACGATGATCTTTCCAGCAGCTATTCGATATCAGAACGAACTTGCATCCACGTGTGCAAATCTAAAGTTGGTGGGCTACGAATTCGATACGGATACGCTTGATACCGTGACCGCATTGGTCAAATCGCTGCAGGACAGTATCGCAACCCTTGAGTCCGTCGTGCGTCAGGACACGACCGAGAATCTGATCGAAGAAGCTCATCACTATTGCGATGTTGTGTTGCCTGCCATGACTACCGTACGCAAGTTCGCGGACGCGCTTGAAGGTTTTGTGGCCGACGATCTGTGGCCATTGCCAACCTACCAGGAAATGTTGTTTATCAAGTAGTTAATGCTTCGCCGCCGCTCTGGCGACCGGCTCAGGCAACCCCTGGGTCGGTCGCCACGCTCGCCTGCCTACCGTGCCAACGTCGGTTCACCGACCTTGATGTCTCTGGCTGGCGGCTCAACGAACGGAAATGGGGCTGGCACCGTCCCGGCAAATACGACGCTGTCGGGACCAACGTCGTTGGGTCGTGGGAATTCACGCTGCATGGTCATCAGCCACTTGTCGAATTCGAATCCATCTTCGCGCATCGAAAAATGGATGACATGTTCGCCGGGCTCCTTCACATCCAAATAGATCTTGTAAGGTTCCCCGCAGTGCTCCTTTTGAGTGCGCTGTTTGCTTTCCCAACGCCACGTCCGTTTGCCTTCGCACCACTGCAGACGTTGACCACTCTCCGGCCATGTGCCGTCGATCCCCACATGAAGGCCGTTGTCTTCAGTCCCGGTCGAATGAGCTCGGACCCACACGTGATAACGACCGGGTGTTGAGAAGTGCACTTTGTAATGAACAACAGCTAATCTGCCAGGTTGCGGCGAAAAGTTCTCACCACGTATCAGCTTGTCCCCGTGGGTCCGCCGAGTGTCGGGGAGAATTTCCAGATAGGCGCCTCCGCTCGCGCCGGCGACATGCTGAGGGTCACCATCGGGTTTGATGTTCGGTACCTGGTCTGACGTGACGAGGTGGAATGCTCGTTTGTCGGTCTTTGTCTGTTTAAAGAAATGCTCAGCCTCGACTGCAACGAGCCCATCCCGCTCCGCAAATACGACACTCTCATTGACCAGTGGAGCTTTGGCGTACGCAACCAATGGAAGTGTCAGAACTAGAAAACACAGCTGTATTGGCAATACGGTTGATTTCATTGCCGAGTCCTTCCTCCAGGGTCATCTTCAGTCAGGATTGACGATGCTCCTGCCGCGTCCGACGCATTCTTTAGTCGGTCCATTATCGTTTGTCGTTTCTCAAACTCAAGCATGATAAGATGCCAAGGCGAGACTGACATTCTTCGGCCCACAGGGACAATGATGAAACAAAACGTATTCATCTTCATTCTTGGCTACTTCCATTGGGCGATTTACGCTGTGGCGTTCTTGATCGCAGCAGCGTTGGCCCGCGATGTTGAAAGCGACGATCGGCCCAATGTTATCCTGATGATGGCAGACGATCTTGGCTACGAAACGGTTGGTTGTTACGGCGGATCTTCTTACGGGACCCCAAATCTTGACCGTCTTGCAGCGCAGGGAATTCGCTTCGATCGCGCCTACGCCATGCCTCTCTGTACGAACACTCGCATTCAATTGATGACTGGCAAGTACAACCTCCGGAATTGGGTCGCGTTTGGGATTCTCGCACCGACGGAGACAACTTTTGGGCATTTAATGAAGCAAGCTGGTTACAAGACGTGCATCGCCGGCAAGTGGCAGCTCACCTCCTACGATCCGCCCGACTATCCTGGCGGTGCGAATCGCCGCAACACAGGAATGCATCCATGTGATGCCGGCTTTGACGAGTACTCTCTGTGGCATGTTGGCCATACCGAAGACAAGGGCTCACGTTATGCCGATCCAGTGATCGAGCAGAACGGTCAGCTGTTGTCGGACACCGAAGGTCAATACGGACCTGATATCTGGACTGACTTCATCGTGGACTTCATGCGACGCCATCGAGAGCAGCCCTTCTTCGTCTACTATTCAATGGCACTGCCACACAACCCAATGGTTCCCACACCTGACAGTGCCGAGTGGAGCGATCCTGATAGGCGTCATCAAGACGAAACGCGATTGGCTGCTGATATGATTCGCTATACCGACAAGATGGTGGGTAAGGTCGTGTCCAGCGTCGATTCGATGCAATTGGGTCGCAACACGCTCATTCTGTTCTTCAGCGACAACGGCACGAATTGGCGGGTAATGTCACGACTTGGGGAACGCGTGGTGCGAGGCGGCAAAGGGAAAGCAACCGAGCTTGGGGTCCGCGTGCCGATGATGGCTCGATGGACGGGCGTGATCAAGTCGGGAGCGGAGTCGCAAGCGCTGATCGACTCTGTTGATTTCTTGCCAACTCTCTTGGATGTAGCCTCTGCAACCAATCTCATTCCTGAGTCAATCGATGGCGTCAGTTTTGGGCCGATTTTGAGAGGCGAGAGCACTGACACGCGGGACTGGATCTACATTCATCAAGATCCGCGTCCTGGATGGGATAAAGATCGCTTCAGCCTGATTCGCCTGGCCATTAACCGAGACTACAAACTCTATGAAGACGGACGAATGTTCGACTTGAATAAGGATCCGTTTGAGCAGTCAGCAAGGTTTGTCGACAGCGACGACGACAAGGTACGTGCTCAGCGTGAGCTGCTGCAGGGGGTGCTTGATTCCATGCAGCCGTACGCGTTGTTCGATCCCAAAACAGTCCCTCGTCCCAATCCGAACAGGGCATTCCAGCGGCATCGTTTCCAAGACGACGGTGGCTATTTTGTCATTGAGGCCGAGGACTTGCCGGTTCCGCGAGACGAATCGTGGTTGGCCGAAAGCCACGTGCCGGGATACTTGGGCAAAGGGTATCTACGCGCCTTGCGTGGTCAGAAAGCAGCGCCCGACAAAGGGCAAACTCGAGTAGCAGCGACCGTCGACGCAGCCGGATCGTGGAGAATCGCCGTCCGCTGCCGATCCGATCATCCTAGCAGTGCCCGACAGAACGAATTCTGGTTGCGTGTCAACAATGGACCCTGGTTGGTTGGAAGGATCGACGATCAAACGTTACCCGGCAAATGGCAATGGGTCGAAACGCTCGAGTTTCCTTCAACGAAACGGCAGGCCGACGCGTTCCAACTCGGCGAGCGTGGAAACGATCTGTGGATTGCACCCCGATCGGCAAACATCAAAATTGACCGCATCGTGCTATATCAATCAGATCAACGGCACAGAGCCCGTGACTTGTCTACACCTGTCTCGGCTTACCATCCATGGTCTCGCCCTTGAGTGAAGTCCGTGTGCATGAATCGATTGATCCACCGAAATTGGTTTACGTTCATCAATCGTTCATATTTGTTCGATATACTGCCTTCTTGACCGACCGCGGCGTGGTTACGACCTTCATCGGCTGAGGGTGAACACCGAATGATTGAATCAAGACGGCGGGCAGAGGTCCGCAGGGCAGTTGAAGAGGCAGTTCGGCATCGTTTATCAACCGAGTCTCCCTACGCCATCTTCAGGAATGTCACATACAATTTCGAAGATGGCTTGCTAACCCTGCGGGGCGAAGTCCCTAGTTTCTATGTGAAGCAGATTCTTCAGACTCGGCTTCGCGATATTGATGGGGTAAGTCAGATTGATAATCAGGTTGAAGTCCCACCTACGGACTCAACGTCGTCTTACAGTTGACCATCGACCGTCCCAGGCCGTCGCCCAGACGCGATGATGGATAGGATACCCAGGCAGGCGAGGAGGCAGGCACTTGGTTCGGGGACTGCCGCGACGTTCTCGCGCGGTCCCAACTCATAGCCGCCGTCGGCAAACGCGGCGACTAGATCGCCACTCTCGAAAATACTGTTGCCGTCCCAGTCACCTTCGGCCCAGCCGGCGGGTTGTTGGTTTTCGTATTTCCCCGCTGCGAACACCGCGACGAGATCTCCGCTGCCAAACTCAAGATCAAGGTTTGCATCGCCGAAGTAGGTTTTCTTCAGATCGACGACCCAAATTCGACGGTCCTCGCTGTCAATAGCACCGTCTGCATTGAGGTCAAACATGGGGTCGTCGCTGCCTCCGTTTGCGGCGTCGGTCAACAGATCGATGTCAACCGCGTCGAGCACTCCGTTTCCGTCGAAATCCCCTTCCACACCCAGGTCGATCGGCAAACCTATCGCTACGTCGAGTCCACTGAAGCTGGAAGTTTCAAGTGGAAGGTACCAGTCAATTGATGTGTTATCCGCCACATTCGTCGGATCGTCCGCATTCGGTATGAGCTCGATCGTGGCGCTAAACTGAGTGGCTAGAAGGTTGCCTTCCGTGTCCAGCGCGATTTCGCGCGCTGTTTCCATGGACATGCTGTTATCGATTTCGTTGACGAGGTTAAAGTTATCGCGCGGATCCAGAATGTATAACGAATTCTGCGTGGCCGAAGAATCGCGGTCGAATGAACCATAGGATGCATAGACGTAAGGAGAAACCGCGGGGTTGTATTCAAGATCTGTGAACTCGCTGCGGTTTGTATCTCCGCCCCCACCAGTTTCAACTTTGGCAACAGTCGTCGAATCCATGGTTTGGGCATCAATCTGTACAACGCTGCCGTCAGTAGCGAAAGCGAGTACGCGATTGGAATCAAGCCACGAGGTACCCTGCGTATCAAATGCAGTCAGGAAGCCGTCGCTGGTTTCACGAGCACCGGTCAAGGCCGCACCCGCACCGCGTCCATTTCCTGCTTGGTAGTCATAGACGATGACTCGGGCTGAGTCGAAGCCAGTTACGGCGATCTTGGTATTGTTTGGACTGATTGACAATCCTCCGAGGCGGGTGGAGGTGATTCCCTCGCCCCCCAATCCGAGTGTGTCACCGATTTGTTGACTATCGCCCACTTCTTCCGCGGCGGCCAGGTTGTAGATTCCGCCACCATCGTCGGAGCTGGGTCCAAAGTTCAGCCCCAGCAGATTCCCTTCTGGATTGTGACTTAGTCCATTCAGATTGTCGAACTCCACAGCCTGAATGAAGGGCTGCTCCCAGAACGAGGCTTCGACTTCGCCGCCTAGTTCGGTTCTTGGACCACGCACCGTCTCAAGCGTCAACCTAATGTCTGAATTACTCAGGCCGAGCGCCACGTCGTCCGCCTTGATGGGTTGGGCGGAACACTGAGAACTCGCATGGGACGAGAGGAGAGCGAGGGAGACAACGAGGATACATCGCGAGTTAAACATCCTAAGTACTCCTGGCGTCTGAATCTGCGTTCGGCTGGGGTAGTCGGAGGTAACGGTTGCAACTCTGACTTGAATTTCTCGCGACATACTATGAAACTCATGAAAAGTAGCAATCCGCAAATGGGCCCAAAATCGCAAAATCTTGATAGATCTTAATAGATTTGAATGAATTGACTTGTTTTCGTCGATGTGCGTTCTGTGGAATATGCGTGTCTCTCCACATCTGCTTTACAGAGATCGACGACGCGTTTAGAAAGTAGTTTCACGCCACGATCCATCTGCTGGCAATCATCAACATCACGCGCAGTGACTCGCACAAGAGGGAGGGCTAATGCGGCTCGTGGGGTCGACGTTCGAAAACAAGCCGCATCTTCCTGACGTCTTGATCTCGCGGGCTGTGGGCACAGCCTGTCATGCTAAATCCATTTCGAAGCTGTCGGATCGTTTGCACCGTATTCCTAGCCTTCCTGTGTTTCAGGCAGGTCAGTGGTCAGGCGCCACAGACCGTTCGCATCGCCACCTTCAATACGTCGCTGAACCAGTGTTTGAATGAACGGGAGAATCCGTGCCGAGCCAGTGGTTTGGCCGATGCACTTGCCGACAAGAGCTTTCGTCAGGCGCAGCAAGTAGCTGAAACCATTCAACGCATCGCGCCAGACATTATTCTGCTGAACGAGTTCAACTTCGATGCCGAGGGCAAGTCGGCTGATCTGTTTCAGCAGAACTTTCTCTCGATTGGGCAAAACTTGTCCTCCCATCCAGATGGGCCCGCCGATCCGATTCAATTCCCGTTTCGCTACCTTGCCCCCAGCAACACGGGCATCGCCTCAGGGCTTGACCTCGACAACGATGGCCAAATTGACACGACTCCCGGTGATGGGGCATACGGCAACGACGCGTTCGGGTTTGGACAATTTGAGGGCCGTTATGGCATGCTTCTTTTGTCGAAGTTCCCGATTCATGTCGATGGGATTCGGACGTTCCAGCAATTCCTCTGGAAGGATATGCCGGATGCGTTGCTGCCGGACGATCCGAGAACCGCAGCCGAAAAGGACTGGTACTCTGACGAGGAGTTGCAGCGAGTTCGCTTGTCATCCAAGAGCCATTGGGACGTGCCGATTCAGATCGGTGACGAAGTGCTGCACATGCTCGCGAGTCATCCCACGCCGCCTGTGTTTGATGGGACGGAAGACCGCAACGGAAGACGGAACCACGACGAAATCCGACTGTGGGCCGACTACGTCGATCCAGACAAATCCGGGTACTTGGTTGATGATGATGGCAAGCGTGGCGGTTTAACGCCGAATGAATCGTTTGTTGTGTTAGGCGACTTGAACGCGGATCCGGTTCGCGGCGATCAGTTTCCCGGAGCCATCCAGCAACTACTCAACCACCCACTTATCGATGGCGACATCAAACCGGTAGGCGCAAGTGGGTCAGATCAGACCGCTACGTTCGGCTTGCGCGCCGATTATGTACTGCCATCACGTGATTTGAATACCGTCCAGACGGAGGTATTCTGGCCCGATCGAACTGACCCGCTGGCCCGACTGCTACGCGCATCGGATCACCGCTTGGTGTGGGTCGATATCGAAGTTGAGAACGTACCGGAACCCACCTGCCGCTCACTTGGTCTGGTCTCGCTCTTCGCATGGCTCTCCTATTGGCGGACTTCGCGCAAACCACTCGGCAAGCAGCACTAGATCATTTGAACAGGATGTGAATTCTAGGTACGCTGACAACATGTTGCCGTTGAGAAGACCCTCGCAAGTCTATTTCGAATTGGAGAAGCGAATGAATCGTGTCCTCATGAGATTGGCCGTTGCCAGCGCATTTGCCCTGATGGGTTCAGGCATTTACGCGGCGGATGTGATTTGGGTGCATCAAACACGAGGGCAGGAAGGAGATGGGACCGGTGTCACACCTGATGCCGGCCAAGGGACCCTCGAGTGGGAAGACGATCAATGGCGTGTGCTTCTCGAAGGCGCCGGGCACAACATCCTCGCGCACGCACCCTATGACGATCTCGACTTCGAACCGGACGATATTGACGTTCTGAATTCCGCCGATCTCGTGATCTTCAGCCGAGACACCAATAGCGGTGACTACAATGAGATTGATGAGCAGGAGGCTTGGACCGAAGGGGTGACCGCACCCATGATGATCCTGACTCCGTTTGTATTGCGAAGCAGTCGCTGGGATATGGCGGAGACGACCGGCATTCTTGAAACGAACAAGGACGATGGGCTCGGCAATCTCGTGTCCTTAGACAAGGATCATCCGCTCTTCGTCGGTGCGTTGGACGAAAGGGGCGAGGCGGACATCTGGGACGAAGACATTCTCGGGCCTGATGACAGTATCGATTTCCTCGACATCTTTGACGACGACGGCAAGGTCGGCAACGGAACCGTATTGGCGCTTGAAGCTGACACAGAGATTCCTTGGATTATCCACTGGGAGGCAGGCGAAGAGTTCTACGATGGTTCGTTGTATAACGCGGGCGGCCCACGACTTTACTACAGCGTAGGTTCAGATGACGATCCGTATTCGTGGGGTGAGAAGAACACGACTCCTGCAGGCGATCAGATCCTGCTGAATGCCATCAACTGGCTGGCCGGTGTCGAAACACTAGAGGGCGACTTTAATTCAAACGGCGAGTTAGACGCGGGCGATCTCGACTTGCTGACCGATGGGCAAATCAACAATGATCCCACCTACGATCTCAACAACGACAACGTCACTGATTTCAAAGATCGAGAACTCTGGGTCCGTGAACTCAAGAATTCGTGGATCGGAGACGCCAATCTGGACGGCGAATTCAATAGTGGCGATCTAGTGGATGTGTTCGCGATCGGAAAATATGAATCCGGCCAGGAGGCATCGTGGAGTGAAGGAGATTGGGACGGAGACAAGATGTTTGACTCGTCCGATTTTGTCGCCGCATTCAGTGATGGCGGGTATGAAATGGGCCCGGCGATGCAGCCAGTGCCGGAACCCTCAGCGCTGATGCTATTGGTGATCGCGTTCTTGCCTGTACTAAGGAAGTTACGCTGAGGCTGCTTCACGTGGAATAGCCCCGTCAATCATCGCAGGTCCCTTCCCGGCGAAGGGATCTGCAGGTTAGACCAGCACGGCAACAAGACGTCAAATCAGATCCCACGGTTCACGCGCGACGCGTCCGAGCAGCGCAGCTGCCTCCTTGCTGTTTGTGATCTCTTCGCGATCAGCATCCCACACAAGTTTGTGGCCAACTCGAGCAGCGATGTTGCCGAGATGAGGGAGGATAGACGAGCCATGCCCGACCTCGACATCCGCGATTGGCCGCTCGCGCGAGCGGACGGACTGAATAAAGTTCTGCACGTGGAGTAAGGTTGAGTCCGGCGACTGGCCCTCTGCACTTTCGGTTCGGTAAAAGTCGCCGGTGACTTCTTCGCTGGGAATGCGATCGGTGCGCTTTCCAGGTTTCAACTCAGGATACAACTCGAAACCGAGTCGATCGGCAAAGATCGTTCCCTTGGTGCCATAGAACGCCATGCCATGCGGTCGGTCGCGTTTGCCTAGCATTCGGTAGTAGGGTCGATCGGGCGTCCTAAAGCCCAAACCCAACGCGTTCATCATGATGCCCTCATAGCTGATGACCAGGTCGTCGTATTCGAATGTCATTTGTACGACGTCGGGATCTTCGCCGAAACGCTGATCGAGTTCAAAGCGTTGTCCCACAGCACTCACGGTCCTTGGTGACTGTTTATCCAACGACATTGCGTGGCGCACGCTATCGAACCGGTGCGTACCGTAGTTGGTGGCGATGCCACCCGCGTAGTCCCAGAAGCGGCGAAAATTGGAGTATCGATTGCCGTCATAGGGGACCAGCGGGGCGGGCCCCACAAAGAAGTGCCAATCAAAACCGCTGGGCGCCGTTGGACTCGTGTTGCCACGTCGGCGACCGGGCGTCGAGTTCTTGAAGTTCCAAATACGAACATATCGAACATTGCCGATCTTTCCGCCGCTAATGATTTGGCGAATCGTTTCAAAGTGCTGCGCGGATCGCTGCTGAGTGCCTGTCTGGACGATACGGTGATGACGCCGAGCCGCGTCAATCATAGCCCGCCCCTCGCGGATGTTGTGAGCGAGCGGTTTCTCGACGTAAACATCCTTCCCTGCTTCACAAGCCATGACCGTGGGAATCGCGTGCCAATGATCGGGCGTCGCGACCACAACGGCATCTATGTCTTTACGATCTAAGATCTCACGGAAATCAGCATGTGCCGTGCACGTGCCTCCTGACCATTGTTTGGCACGTAATCTCTTCCGTTCGTAGATGTCGCAGACAGCAGCAATTTCGACGTTCTCTACCTTACGGATTCGCTCGCCCACAAAGAACCCACGTCCCCCGCAACCAATGAGGCCAATTCGAATTCGGTTGTTGGCTTCAGTGGCTTTGGCGGTCTCTTGATACAAAAGCGTGACGCCGGCTGATGAGGCCGCGACATTTTTCAAAAAGCTCCGCCGCCGCATGTTTGTCTCCCACCGTTCAGTTCGTGACCTGTGATGCTCGCGGGTCAAGTGACGCCCATTATCGCCCTGGCAACCTACGTAAGTACAGACGATCTGGTCGTAGGCGGTTAACCGACCTGATCTCACATCCAAACTTGTTGATCTTTCTTCGCACAACGACAACTCTGCTTAGCTCGGCGCCTGGACTCTATACCGCGATAACGCTACGAATCTCAAAAAAATATCCCAAGCTCATTGCCACAACTCCATCGAGGTGGTGAAATCGAATGCGACTAGTCGGGGATACTCAAGATGTCTGAGGAGAAGAACCAGTGACGCGCACGCGATGGACGTTGACGAGAAAGGCCGCCCCATGGATGAGTACGGTATTTTGTCTGGCCATGGTATTTCTGCCGAGCGCTCATCTGTTGGGACAAACCACGATTTATTCTGAGGGTTTCAATACTCCCGGCAACGGGACCCGATACCAGCTGATTCGGGACTATTACGAGGTCACTCAGCAGAATACGCTCTGGACGACCGTCCCGAATCAACTCCCCGGCGATAATGTCATCGTGTATCTGGAGCCTGGCGACAATTACATCGATGGTACGCCTGTCCCGGCGCGCCGCGCCACCTTCTTTGGCGACAATGACTTGGGCGATCAGTCCTTTGGAATCGACCTTACCGCGGATGGGTTTGCATTATTTGATGCCGCCATCAATTGGGCGACGGATACGGATGGTACCACACCGCTCACGATCAACTTCGTTATCGACGACGATTCATTCGAAGAAATCAACAATCTGGACATCACACTTGTCGAACGGTTGCGTGACCTGGGCCATGAGGTCAATGTCACGAATCCGGACCTTCCGCCCGAGGAAGGTGACGATTTGATCTTCATGGCGTCGCACGACAATGGCAGTGCTGTCGGCGCGATGGCCCCGGAGTTCAAAACGATTGCAACGCCCTTGATTACGGGCTTCTTTCACGCTGCAGGGCCGTTAGGGTTGGGAAGCGAACGCGGTGAGAACACCAACGGCACTTACGATTTGTTGGTCGTCGATAGTTCCCATCCGCTTGCGGGTGGTTTTCCAGAAGGCATTGTGCAAGTCGTCGATGATGGTGCAGCGCGACAACGCCTGACCCGCGTAACCCGTGGCAAAATAGCGGAGGATGCGAAGATCGTCGCCACATTACCTGGAGCGACCGTTGACGTACCCGATGACTACACGGACTTTGAGGGTGAAGGCTACTTGCGTGGTGGTCACTCAACTTGGAACAATGCCCCCGAAGCAGGGCAACCCCGTGGATGGCAACCGATATCGTCGGTCGATACGACGGTGGTTCAGAACCCGCAGTTGATGATCGACCTGGCGGCGATGGGAGATATGGACGGTGGCGGCGGGCCCTACGACTCCGAATTGGACGCCCCAGATAATTTCGACTTCATTCGCATACTCACGGATGACGACAGTGACGGCGAGTTTGACATCCTCACCGAATTCCTCGCTGTCGAAGACTTTGACAGTGACTTCTTTGGCTTGCTCGCAGACGAAGACGGGACACCATTGAATACGGAATTTCAGACGTTCACCTTGGCTCTACCTTCGACAGCGACGCTGGATTTGCGTATCGACGTGTTCACAAATGATGGTGTCGAACGCGTAGGTATCGACAACATTCGCATCGTTGGTGAGGGAGCTGATGTACCGGGTGATTTTGATGGAGACGGTTCGTTAACCGCTAACGACGTCAACTTGCTCACCGCAGAAATCAAGTCGGGAGAAAACAATAGCCGCTTCGACCTCAATCAGGACAGCCTTGTCGACAGGACCGACCATAACATTTGGGTCAAAGACCTCAAGAATGCGTGGCTAGGCGATGCGAATCTGGATAACGAGTTCAACAGTTCCGATCTGGTTGCAGTCTTTGTTTCGGGCAAGTACGAAGATGGCGTGCCAATGAATGCGGGCTGGGAGGAAGGAGATTGGAACGCCGATGGCGATTTCGACTCGTCCGACTTTGTCGCAGCATTCGCCGATGGCGGTTATGAACTTGGCCCGCGTCCTGAAGCGTTGAATGCGGTTCCGGAACCGGCGGGCTGGACGCTGCTTCTGTTCGGTATCTGTTGCGTCAGAATCTTGCGCAGATTTCAGTAGACTAAAGCTCCATGGGCCGTGCCTCTGTGTTGTTTATCTCCTCAGATCATTTCCAACGTTAAGGAAATGGGCATAGAGGCACCGCGTCCATGGAGCATTGGCATCGACCATTGACCGAGCGGTGATTCTGTCACGCGTGTACGGTGGGTTTCTACGACGCGTAAGCAGACCCCGATACGCGACAAAGCGAGAACCGCGCCTCATGTCTATCGCAGCTTCAGCACGTAAGCAAACTGACAAGGCCGCTTGCTCGGTAGCTTGACCGTAAGGGCTTCATCCGTCCGCTCCCAGCTCAGCTGTTGGTCGGAACCCAGCATTTCGACCGAGCGGATGTTTCCTTTCCACAGCTTAGAGCCTTTGGCGAGTGACTTGATGGTGCTGACGCTACTCTGGGGCCAATCGAGAATTGTGGCGTAGACGGTTCCGTCTTTTGTCGTCGTGAATCGTATGTCTTCGGACGTGAATGGTTTGTCCTTGTGTTCCGAGATGTGGCCCGTCGACACGGCCGTGGGGCCTTCCCCGAAGGTCGACCAGTAGGTTGTGCCGAAGATCGACTCGCCGTTGATTTTCAGCCAGTCGCCAATTGCCAACAGAATCTCCTGGTCCTCGTCGGGAATCGTACCATCGGGTCGCGGACCGACGTTCAACAGCAGACAACCATTCTTGGAAACGATGTCGACCAGGTCATCCACCAGGCGGTCGGGGGTCTTATACTTCTGATTCTGCGTGTAGCCCCACGAGCTACTGCTAACCGCCGTATCCGTTTGCCAAAATGGCTCGCGGATCTTCTCCATTTTCGAACGTTCTTTGTCCAGCACGGCCGCTTGTTCGGGAAAGGCATTCCACTTGTAGTTGATGATACCGATGCCGGCATCCGACTTGAGACTTTGGTTGTAATAGTAGGCTGCGAATCGCTGTAGATGGGTACCAAAGTGGTTTTGATCGTAGGGCGTGTCCTGACCTGGCGCAATTCCAAAGTCAAACCAGACCACATCCGGGTCGAACCGATCGACAAGTTCGCAGCTCCGGGCAAGCCAATCGTCCTTGAATTGATCGTCCTGTGGCGGGAAGTTCTTTTTGTAGTCCCACGCATTCTCCGCGAACAGAAATGGCATTGGACGTCCGTACAGTTCAGCAAATTGTTTGTCCGAGTTGTCAAAGTCCGGACTGCGAACGTAGTAGACCCAGTTGAACGCACGGTGACTGCTGACTCCAAACTTCATGTCGGCCGCGCGAACGGCTTTCTCTAACTCGGCGATAATATCCCGTCGCGGGCCCATCTCACTGGCATCCCATTTCGTGTAGCTGCACGCGTACATGGGAAACCCGTCGTGATGCTCAGCAACCGGTATGACATAGCGAGCACCTGCATCCTTGAATAGCTTGGCCCACGCAACGGGGTCGAACTTCTCGGCCTTAAACATCGGAATGAAGTCCTTGTAGCCGAACGTCTTCTGCGACCCGAACTTGTCCAGGTGGAATTGAAACATATTCGCGCCGCGGCGGTCGCGATTGATGTACATCTGTCGTGGATACCACTCGCTACCATAAGCGGGAATACTGTAGGCACCCCAATGGATGAAGATGCCAAACTTCGCGTCCTTGTACCATTGCGGAACTTGATACTTTTTGAGTGACTCCCAATTGGCGGCAAACGGTCCATCGGTTGTAACCTGATCGATCTGTTTAACTGCCGACTCGACTGCCGGGTGTGGGGCTTGTGCGAACATCGTACTCGCGGATAGCAGCAGAATGGTGCTCAAAAGGCCGAGTCTTATTCGGTTCATTGGTTTCCTCAAAGAATGACTGTCCGCCTCGCACCTGCTTCGCCGAGCTGGAAGGGTTGTCAGTAAAAACACCTCTTCAGCTCCAATTCTCGCAAGGAATTTGCCCGCTCACAAGAGTGACGTATCAGCCATCGCGCTGGGTTGGCTGCTGGTTCGGTTAACAGCTGTAGAGAATTCCGTGCGCGAATTTGTCCTCATCATGGCATAATCAAACGCTCGATTCTGTCATGGCCACTAAGAGAATCGATGCGAATGCACGAGGACTCATCGTGTGAGCCAAATGCGTGGCTGAGGTGAATGGGAGTCATAATGATTCACTCTGGACGACGAAGGACGGGGATGGCGCGGCGGGATGTTGGAGAACGGAGTCGTCGCTTGCCTCTGTTTGAAGTATTCGAACCGAGACGAGTGCTCGCTGCTGATGCCGTCATCAGCGAATTCATGTCCGACAACGACGGTCGGTTTGTGGACGGGGACGGGAATTCCAGCGATTGGATCGAGATCCATAATCCGGGTGATCAGGGCCTTGATCTGAGCGGCTGGCATCTGACCGATGATCCGCGCGATCTGACAAAATTTACCTTTCCTCAGGTGACGCTCGAGTCCGGAGCATTCATCGTCGTTTTTGCCTCCGGACTCTCTAGTGATGACGGTGGGCTCGGGTATGTCGATGCGGCAGGCCATCTGCATGCAAATTTCAAGTTGAGTTCACGTGGCGAATTCCTCGCCCTAGTTCAACCTAATGGAGAAACTGTCGCCAGCAGCTTTGGAGAGCAATTCCCCACGCAGCGAGAGGGCGTCGCGTACGGTATCGATCAGTCGCCGGATGGGGCACTTCGTGTAGGCTATCTGCTGGAACCTACGCCCCGCCAGCCGAATGGAAGAACTGTGCTGGGGTATGTCGACGACGTGCAGTTCGATCTGGAGCGTGGCTTTTATGAACAATCGTTCGATGTAGCAATATCGAGTCAAACGTCCGACGCCACGATCGTCGTCACGACCGATGGTTCAATTCCGACTCTTGAGAATGGCGTTCAATTTCATTCGGACGGGCAGATCTCAACAGCTTCGATCCGGGTAGAGACGACGACGACCTTGCGGGCGGCTGCCTTCAAAGAAGACTTGGCTCCGACCGAAGTCGAGACACACACCTATATCTTCATTGATGATGTTGTCCGCCAACCAGCTTCACGTGACGATTTGCCGCGACGATGGGACGGTATCTCGCAGTCGGCTATTCGGGCTGACTACGAGATGGATCCAACGATCACCGAGGATCCGGACTATCGGGCGGACTTGACTTCTGGGCTGCGAGAAATCCCAACCATATCGCTGGTATTGGATAACGAGGATATGTTTGGTGATCGCCGAGGCATCTATGTCAACTCGGGCCAACGCGGTCACCGATGGGAACGCCCGACATCGGTTGAGATCATCGAACCCGACGGCACGACGTTTCAAGTCGATTCAGGAGTTCGTATCCACGGATTCAGCTGGCGTTTTCACAGCAACACTCCCAAGCACAGCTTTCGCTTGGAGTTTCGCAACGAATACGGCCCGACTAAGCTCGAGTATCCGCTCTTCCCTGATGCGCCGGTTGACCGCTTTGACAGCATTGTATTGCGAGCCCAAGGAGGTCGCGCGTGGGCCGGTTTACAGAATCCCAATCAGGCGCAATACCTTCGTGATACATTCGCGCGCGATTTATCTCGCGAAATGGGACGCAACGACGGTCACGCGACACTGGTTCATCTTTATATCAACGGTCTCTACTGGGGGCTCTACAATCCCGTCGAACGACCCGATGCGCAGATGGGTGAGGAATACTTCGGCGGCACGCAAGATGATTACGATGCGTTGAATCGTCGTACCAGCAGTATCGAAATCATTGACGGCGACTCGAGACGTTACAGGGAAATGATGGGGATCGTCAACGATGCGCAGCGGCGCGGCAGCATGATCGACGAGGAGTATGATCAGCTGCAGCGACATTTGGCCATGGACGAATTCATCGACTTCATGATCGTCAACCAGTACGTGACCAATCGTGATGGCCTGTCGGCATTCGAAGGAAACAATCAGCGTGCCATCGGTAGTCGTGTTGGAGACGCGCAGTTTCGTTTCTACGTCTGGGACATGGAATACAGCCTTTGGAATGCCACTGACAACAATAATGTAGACGTGAATCGACCGGCTCTAGCGGGCTCGCAGAATCCCGGCAACGGTGTTTGGGCGATCTACAAGTCATTGCGACTACATCCTGAATTCCGCTTGCGATATGCCGATCGCGTGCAGCGGCACCTCTTCAATGAAGGCGCACTCACGCCGGACAATGCAGCAGCCACGTGGGAGACGCGCGCCAACAGCATCGAGAACGCCGTCGTTGCCGAATCAGCCCGATGGGGCGATGCCAAGCGATCGACACCGTATACGCGGGATCGCGAGTGGCAGGCCGAACGCACGAGACTCCTGCGATCTTACTTTCCACGGCGTGCGAAGGTGCTGGCCGGACACCTGGAGGCAGTCGGGCTCTACACACGAACCGAAGTGCCACACTTCGTTGTGAGCGGTCAGCCGCAACATGGCGGTAAGGTCGAGAAAGGGGACACCATCTCGCTGAAGCAGGATGTCGGCAGTTTTGCGCGGGATCGAGATTTTGTCGTAGCCGATTCTGTCGTGTCTGCGTACGTGCCGATGTCCGATCGCCTAGAAGACCGCTGGACGGTGCCAACGTTCAGCGAAGGAGCTGCAGGTGAGAGTTGGGTGCGCGGCCAAAACGGCGTCGGTTACGACAATTCCACAGACTACGGTCAATTCGTAAACGTCGATGTCGGGCCACAGATGCAATCGAACTCTTCGGTTTTCATTCGCATGCCCTTTGTCATTGACGACGCGGAAACACTTGATGAAATCAGCCAACTCAAACTGAGGCTGCTTGTAGACGACGGATATGTTGCCTATCTCAACGGCGTTCGAGTTGCGTCTGACGCGGCTCCGAGTGATCTGCAATGGAACTCCAACGCGACGTCGGCAACCGAAGCCGATCTGAATAATCCGACAGAAGTCGATATTACCCGTTTCGCCGAGCATCTGACCGTCGGCAACAATGTGTTGGCGATCCATGGTTTGAACCGCAGCATACGTAGTGGCGACATGCTGATTCACGCCGAATTGTTCTCGGAAGTCGCGACATTCGACCAGATCTGGTACACGCTTGATGGAAGCGATCCGCGCCTTGCTGGAGGACAGATCAACAATGCGGCAAACGGCGGAACAGCCAAGCTCTTCGAGGGCGACTTTGCCCTGTTGGAGACATCGCATATCCGCTCGCGAGCTTTTTCTGCCACTGGAGCATGGTCCGCGATGAATGAGGCAACATTCGTCGTCGGTACGCCCATCCAAATTACCGAACTCAATTATCATCCGTCAGCCCCGACGACTACGGAGCTGGAAGCCATGCCGAACGTTTCCAGAAATGATTTTGAGTTCATCGAGTTAAGCAACAACGGCGACGCTGCTGTCAGTATCGGCGGAGCGCAGTTCACAGACGGCATCGAATTGACGTTTTTACCAGTGCAGCTTGACGTGGGCGAGCGGGCAGTCGTCGTAAGCGATTTGGCAGCGTTTCGGCTGCGATACGGCAGCGAAGTGCGAGTCATTGGCCAATACGATGGCCGTTTGGCCAACGAGGGTGAGCGAATCGTACTGTCGGACGCCGTGGGTGAAGTGATCTTCGATTTCCAATACAACGACAGCGGGCTCTGGCCACAAGCCGCGGATGGTGTCGGTGCTTCTCTCGAGCTAATCAATTCACTGACTGAATCGGACCAACTTGGCAAGAACTACTCTTGGCAAAACAGTTCGCAATTCGGAGGTACGCCGGGTTTCCGGCCGGTCGAGGCCGTTGGAGTTGTCATCAACGAGGTGTTAGCCAATTCGGATTCACCACAACTGGTGGATTACGTTGAACTGTACAATGCGTCAGATGCGACGGTTTATCTCGGTGGATGGTACCTCAGTGATGCGCGGGACCAACTGTTGAAGTACAAAATCCCGTCAGGCACGGTCCTTGCGTCCGGGGAATATCTGGTGATTGACGAGCGACAGTTTAACGCCCCCGGTGAAGATGCTTTCGGACTAGGCGGTACCGCTGGCGATAGCGTATGGCTAGTCGAAGTGGACGAAGCAGAGTCCATCCATAGATTCGTCGATGACGTCCATTTTGGTGGTTCGATGAATGGAGAATCGTTTGGCAGAGTTCCCAACGGAGCCGGTCGGATCTATCCCAACGTCAGGAGAACACCTGGGGGACCGAATTCTTCGCATCGTGCAGGGCAGTTGTTGATCAGCGAAGTCAACTATCACCCGGGCCAGCCGACTCAACAGGCGTTAGCGATTGATAAAGGCCTCTCCGAAACCGATCTTCAGTTTGTCGAGATCCACAATCCATCCGGTCAGACCATCAATGTTTCGAATTGGCGGATACGCGGCGGCGTGGACTACGAATTCGCCGACGGAGCTCGGATCGGCGCCGGTCAGTCGGTCGTTGTTGTCGGCTTTGATCCGTCGAACCCTGATGATCAGCTGCGGTTGCAGGCCTTCGAGGCACACTACGATTCACGAATTGATACCGTTGTAGGACCGTTCAGAGGAGAACTCAGCGACAGCTTTGATCGCGTTACCCTGCACCGCGAAAATTCGGGTGGCAATCAAGCAGGCATCTTCGGCATCGAGGACGAAATTGTCTACGATGATTCGCTGCCTTGGCCAATCGATGCGGACGGGCAGGGCCACAGCTTACAGCGTCGTGCAGTGTCGAGTTACGGCAATGATCCCAATGCTTGGACATCAGCCGCACCGAACGCGGGCAGAGTGGGTTTTTTTATCGGGGATTTCAACGGAGATCAACGTATCGACGCTGTTGACATTGATTTGATGTGTGCCCATCTGGGCAGCAACGATAACGAGTTCGATGTAAACGGCGATGGTAAATTGACGCTAGGAGATCATGAGCATCTTGTGCGGACAATTCTCAACACAACGTTTGGGGATGCCAATCTTGACGGGCAATTTGATTCGTCGGATCTGGTGCTTGTGTTTCGATCAGGCGAGTATGAGGATGCACTACTGAAGAACTCTGGGTGGCGTGACGGTGACTGGAATTGCGATGGCGAATTTGATTCCAGCGATTTGGTTGATGCATTTCGTTCAGGGGATTACCGCCCGAGGTGAACGATGCCAGTTCCTTGTCATTTTCGAAATCGAAGTACCATGCGTATAACACTTGCGTTTCTCCTAACCGTTTATCTTTCGACGGGAACCAGTTTGCACGGTGAGAGTCCAATCACATGGATTCGACATGCTACTTCTCTGCCGCAAGGCATTTGGGCTGTGGAAGCGATCGATACGAACGACGACGGTCACCTTGAATTGATCGCCGTCGGTGACTCCATGATTTGGGCTCTGTCGTCACCGAAGTGGATCCCGGTACGACTTGCACGAACCGAGGGTGGTCGAACCATTCATGCCGTTGCGCTAGACTGTGATGCTGACGGCGACCTTGATTTGGCACTTGGACGTTCGTCGTCAGCATGGATTCAATATCGACAATCCCGTAATGCGGATGCGAAGCCACCTCTCGGCGAAGATTGGACCGTCTCGTGGATCGAGAACACAGGGCGTGCCGGCGACGTCTGGCCATTACACATCCTGGATAAGGAACTGCACGGTGTGCATGGTGTCGCCGTTGGCGATGTGGACCGTGACGGAACGCCTGATCTTTTGGCCGACAGTTTCGCCGGACCGCATTTGGAAAGTAGCCTGGCGTGGTTTCGTGCTCCGCGCTCAGCGGTCGATACCAGCACGATGAAAAGACGTCTGATTACAAAAGGTCAGGCCACGGGTCGACCTCACTACATGGAGCTTGCCGATATCAACAGCGACGGCCGCGGCGACGTTCTGCTGGGAGCATCCACCGAAGGCAGTTTCACTTGGTGGGAGCAGCCGAGTGATCTGAATCGAACCTGGAAACGCCACGTGATTGCCTGGGAGCCTGGTGCGACGCATCCGCGGGCGGCTGATTTAAATGGTGATGGGCGAATCGACGTGATTGGAAGTACGGGGCATGGCCAGGGCATCTATTGGTACCAAGCTCCGACCTGGCGTCGGCATACAATCGATCCAGCGATTCGCGATGTTCACGCCTTTGACGCAGCGGATCTTGACCAAGACGGTGACGTCGACTGCGCCGGCTGTTCATTCAGTGAAAAGGTGGTCCGCTGGTGGGAGAATCTTGGAGCCGGCTCGTTTCGCGCTCATCAGGTCGACATTGCCAACGAACAGGAAGCTTACGATGTGAAAATCGCCGACCTTGATGGCGATCGCCGGCTCGATATCCTACTTGCGGGTCGACGTAGTGATAACGTCGTTTGGTATCGAAACACCAAGCCCTAGCTCAGTCAACCTCGACGTGAACGGGTCCATCTCGGGGTGAGGCCCACCATCAGGGTCATTAGTAAGATCAACGACTTCGGTTCCGGCACCGCCGAAACCGCGCCGCGAATTCCGATTTCGTATCCGCCGTCGGCAAAGGCAATGACCAGGTCGCCGCTTGTAAAGTCGCGATCGCCGTCCCAATCGCCATCGACCCAAGTCGAATTCAAGGCGATGCCATCCTCGTATTTGCCAGTGGTAAACACTTGCACGAGATCCGCCGAGTCGAACAATCCATCAAGATTCGCGTCGCCAAACCAGGTGCCCCAGATCTCGTGGACTAGCCTCTCTCGTTCTGACGGGTCGTTCGTTCGATCGATCTCGGAGGGCACAACATAAGTCAGAAATAGGCCATCACTTCGACTGGATACACTCCACAGGATATCGTCGCTAATCGGATTGTGATCGACAAAGCGGGTTGGATCGACTCGTATTTGTCCAGGCTGAATTTCCGCGATTTGATCAGACTGCACAATCAGCCACGTTTGGCTTGTCGTTGAGTCAAAATTCGAGAGTCTTCCGTCAACTCCCTGGCGGTCTAGGCCAACGATCTGAATCATGGCCGGTTGGCTTTGATCGGCAATGACCCTCGTACCGTCCAGGACCGTCACTTGATCCCAAACCAAATCGGTTTGATTGTCAGCATCAGCGACCTCCCATTCATAAACCCCAGCGGCATCGAATGTCAGAGAGCCATCAATCGTAAGCTTTCCTACACTCGCCCCCGGCTGCACCGTGGCTCCCATAGCAACTATCAGGTCGTTGCCCAGCGTCCCATTTCCGCCAACGGTCTGCATCACCGCATCAAGTTGAATTGGAAGGAGCTCGCCGTTCAATCGAACCGTGAGCGCCTGATCGGCTGGAATATTGAGCGAAGCATCAAGATCAACACCGATCGCGATCAGATCCAATTCGGCGTTGGGTGCGTTTGCCGTTATTGGACCTTTTAATTGCAGCGAGCCGTTGACAGACGCTGATTCGTCGTAGTCTCGCACTTGCGCATCGATCACGGTCGAACGGCCGACCAGGATCGGACCGGTAAGTTCTATTTGCCCCAGGCCGTTCAGCATCAAAATGGCATCGTCGTCAAGCTGTACAGGGCCTTCCAGAATCAGCTGAGTGTCTGGGCTCAGGGAACCGAGCAATGACGGGGATGCGACGCGCAGCGGACCACGAATGCGACCAGGTTCATCGGCACTGAGAGCGATCAAAGCTCCTCCATCCAAAATGATCGAGTTATCGACTGGCCGCGTTCCGTCAAAGACAAGCTCCAACGTACTTTCAGGCCCGAGTGACATTTCTCCAGTTCCCAGGCCCAAGGGGCGAATGGTCGAGGTCACACCCTCGAATCGGACCGGTCCGTCGAAATCGGGGCGAGTGCCAATCACCGGGAGTTTGGTTTGATCACCAACGATTGTTAGTTGTGCGCTACCAAGCAGTGGACCAGCGATTCCTGGCGATCGGGCGTTGAACGTTTTGTTCATCGCTCGAATTTGCGAATTCGCAACAATCTCGAGCGGCCCCTTCACACTGATGTCGGCGATCTGCAACTCGCCTCCGGATAGCTTTATGGGCGCTTCCATCGGGACTTGTCGATCGCGAAGATGCAGAATTCCACCCTGCACATCGACTGGAAAGACGCCGAGGTTGGCATCAAGAAAGCCACTCTCCACAATCAATTGACCATCGAAATTGCCCGAGTTGACGGCGTTGATGACCATTCGACCGTCACCGATTTTTCGGATCGTGCCATTGCCAAAGAGTTCGGCTTCGAACTCGCCAGATTCAAGGATCACATTTTGCGCCTGCAGTTTTCGAAATCTCGCTTGGCTATAGTTCCGTACCTCAACAGATTCCAAGTCCCACAAGAATTGGTCGTCGAGTGTCTCGATCTTTAGGTTCGTTGAATCCAACACGAGTCGGCTGCCGGCGGGAATGGAGCCGTCGATGAGTATCGCGTCGGCTGTGTTGCTGGGTAGGCCGACGATGCGCGTGGTTCCGGAGTGTCGATTCTGTCCAAGTAGGCGGATGCTGCCGACAATCGTCACATCAATGGCGCCCAGGTCGTTATCGACAATAGTGGCTTCGAGCGATGGGTTGCCGTAGATGATTAACTCTTGAGCGGAACGCGAGCCCGCCGTAACACGGCCACCCTTTATGCCGCCCAGGCGATGGCCGATCAGTCCGCCGGTATCGATCGTCAAGAGATGACCATTCAGTTGCTTCTGACCCTCGTCCAGAACGATCGAATTGATCGTCGCGTCACCCATCAGCTGGTCGGAATCAATCCAATGGACGTTGTCATTTGTGGTTGCTGAATTTGCGTCAGTCGCGGTCGGCGTAATGACCGATACTCCGTCCGGGCCGTAGCCGGCAAAACCGAAATCGCGAGTCGAGCTGTCGCGGTGAAACGTAGCGGTAGCCCAGGCTCCGAGCATTTCGTTGTCGAGTATCGGGGGCCGCTTGAATTGCATGGCTTGGTTCGCACCAACTTCGAGTTGTGCTGTAGCGCCCCGGCTGCGAGAAATCGATTCGAACGTGACTGTGCTACGCATGGTGTCGTCGCCATTGACTCGAACCGATGACGAGCCCTTTTCGAACACCAACGACCCCACCGTTTCAGTCACCTCGCCACGCACGCCGGGGTCTAGCGCCACTTCGCCCCCCGTCATGACGACTGGGACCTGATCACCGATCCTGTCGGGATGATTACCATCGGATCGATTGTCGAGAATCAAACTTGCGGATTTACCCACAACGATCCCCGATGTGGTGGGCAAACGACCCGTGCCTTGCAGCGTCGTCACGCCCGCACGCAGATCGGTTTCTCCGGTGTAGGAGTTCGCATCGCTGCTAATGATCAGGTGATCAATTCGGCGCGGATCGAGACTTTGTCGAACGATCGTGCCGCCAGTGATTGGGCCAGCGATTTCAGCCGTCGCGCCGTCTCCAAGCACGATTCGAGAGAGACGGGCGCCGAGATCCAAACGCCCCAACAGAACGCTCCTCTGACTACTGTTCACTTGGTTGAGGAACTGAAGTCCACCGCGGTTGCCGACACCGATCGCGTTGTCCAAAAAGATGTCGTCCCTGATGGTGATCCCGTTCTGAATCGCCAAAGTAGCATCGTTGTCAGCCACCGCGGTACGCCCCAACGCGGTCCCAAGGGATTGATCGTCGAACAACACGAGTGTCCCTTGATCGATGGAGATCTCGCCGTCGTAGTTCTTGAGGGCGTATAACTTGGATCGTCCGTAGGTTGTCTTTTGCAGTGAGACTGCCGTCTGGATCTGGCCGTCGATCTGCAGATCTCCCGAGCGAATCTCGAAGTGTTCCGATACGTTGAGAGTCTCGCCGGCGTCGATCGTGAGGTTACCGTTACTTCGCAGCACAAGTCGCGAAATGCTGGTATCGGCATGGATACCAAGCGTCCCGTTGGAAATCAGCGTGAGACCACCGAAATCTCCATTCACAAATAAATCAACGCGTGAATCGCCGGTTGGATTTGTGACAAAGCCGCTGAAGGCTGGGAGTCGCGGCAACGGTTCGTGAATGGATATTTGACCGTTTCTGGCTACGGTAATTGGTTCATGAGTCGAGGCTTTGATATCTAACGTGCCTCCGGCTACCACGGTACCGACATGCGGTGCACCCAGGGCCCGCGGATGATTCACGGTGATCTGACCGTTGTAAATTCGCGTAATGCCTTCGTAGGTGTTCGCACCGTTTAGTTCGACCAGCGGGTTGTTGTCCGCGTTGATTTCTAGTCCGCCCGCCCCGCTAATGGCGCCATTCAGCTTGGCGTGGCGTAGAACGATTGAGCGGTCCTCAAGAACAATGTCCGATTCAATCGCCCCCTCGCCTTGCAGGGTCGAAAATTCACTGCTCTCTTTGAAGGTAATGGTTGTGTTCGGTAGGCTATCCACCTTGAAATGGATTCCACCTCCAAGGCTATTGATGTTGCGGTTCAGCGGTGCTTCGACCGTCAGTCCTGCTCTGACTAGTTCAATCGGAGTCGTTGAAGTGCCGAAGGCCTGAGGATGTCGAACCAGTACAGAAGACGAGTTTGATTCGGTCGTGATGGTTGTCAGACCGGTGTAGTTGTTTGCATGATCGACGACCACGTCACCTGCCCGCAGATCGAATGTGGTGTTACCTTCGTGATCTAATCGCCGGACGTCACCGCCTGCGAGGACGACGTTTCCAGTTCCAGTCACTCCTGCCGTGAAGCTTCCTGATAGAAAGGTTGTGTCGCCTTGCTGGAGAACGATGGGGGCGTTGAGTCGATCAACTCCTGGTGCCGCAATGATCGTTCCGCCCCGGGAAACAATCGTCTGTTCATAGCCCATCGAGCCTTCGTCAAAGGATAGAGTGCCTCCAGCGACCTCGATTGGCTCATTTACCGGGGCCTTCAGTCGCAGCGTCCCATTGCTTTCTACAATGGTCGGCGATGCCGAACTTCCCAGGCCTCCCGGTGCGGTCACCACAACATCGGCCGTGGCGATGCGGGTGACTCCTTGATAACTGTTGTCTTGTTCGATGGCGATTCCAG